>Ga0207709_10000044_pt1 | contig 241642 bp, 207 predicted proteins | sample KBSM34metaG_FD_184397 | JGI IMG/M metagenome (GOLD analysis project Ga0207709, IMG submission 184397) | Miscanthus rhizosphere microbial communities from Kellogg Biological Station, Michigan, USA - KBS M3-4 metaG (SPAdes) (version 2) | ecosystem: Host-associated > Plants > Roots > Rhizosphere... | reverse complement strand
CAATAACCTGTACGATCTCACCATTCCAGTCAAAACGAAGTCTCAACGACGGATAAGCGGCCTGGGTACGTTTCCAGGAATCTTTTAACTTCTCTTCATTAATTTTACTATGGTAGTCCCAGATCAACTGTACCCTGTAGGCATCATCTTTATCTCCCTGGTTCAACGCATGATACACAAAGCCTTCCTGTAAGCTATTCGCTAAATAAACCCCTTCAATTTCCCCTTTCTCCTGAATACCAAATAGCTGATCCTGTTCTACAATATAGTCTATATCTGATGGAGTCAGTATGCTTTTACTTTCCTTTGAAAGCTGATCTACAATAGTCTCTATATTGGCTTTCAATCGTTCTGAAAAGTGATTAATCTCTTCTTCACTCAGGTAGCCTGCAACACCAAATTTAAGCTGTCCGTCAACAACAGCTCCATTGATGCTGATCTGATTATTATCTTTATTTCTTTTTCCAACACTCAATCCACTATCTTCGGCAACAATAGTCCAGTTTTTCTCACCAAGTTCCTGATCCAACTGCCCCAGATAATTAAAGCTGACCTTAGGTAATTCACGTTCTGTATAGCCTATCAAGCTGCCATACCCTATTCCGTTGTTCGGTATGATTCTCAAAGACTCTTTGGTGGAAACAATAGTATCTCTTAGATTCTTTCCTCTCCTCAAAAGCAATGGATACATCGTGGTAAACCAACCTACGGTCTCCGTAATATCAAGATTACCCGATATTTCTTCACGACCATGACTTTCCAATAAAACAGGATGAATATCTTTCCCACTTAATTCTGAAAGAGTAACGGATAAAGCGGAAAGCAATAAATCATTGATCTGCGTATGATATGCATGATTGGTTCCTCTAATCAATGTTTGAGTAATCTCTTTGGATAATTGCAGCTCACTGTAGTGTTGATCTTTAAGCATGAACTGATCCAGCCCTTTGTTATTTTCTTCTACATGATCCGCTGTTGTATTCCAGAATAAAAGTTCCTGAGCCCGGGATTCCGGATTTTCTGCTTTATAGCTTCGCACAGCTTCCACCCATTGTCTGTAGCTTGTTCCTTTTACATGATCTGTAATATATTCTGTATCTCCTTTTTCAAGAGACTGGTAAATATTCTTTAAGTCTTCAGTAATAATCCTCCAGCTTACGGCATCAATGATCAAATGGTGAAGGGCAAAGTAAATCCTTGCACTGCCATCTGCATAACCACTGATATAACCGATCTGATACAATGGTCCGTTTTCAATATCAAAGCCGGACTGCCACTCTGTAAATACATGAGAAAGCTCTTCTGGATTTAATCCGGAAGTATCCAGATAATGGACTGAAGGGATTTCTGGTTTTCCATATTGCTGAATGGACTTTTCATCTTCTCTACGATATTGAAGTCTAAGTGCATCATGTCTTTCGATCAGGTACTTCACTGATTCTTCCAGAAGCTCCTTCTTTAGAACAGGTACATAAAGTAAGAAGGCCTGATTCCAGTGATTGAAATCTACCAAATAACCCTGTTCTTTCTGACTGAAAAACCAATCCTGAACAGGAAGTAAGGAAACTCCCCCTTCTAATATACCTTGTTCTGCCAAAATATGGATTGCTTCATTTTGACTTTTCTCTTCGATAAGTAAAGACAAAGAAACAATAGTCCGGGTAGTGAATACTTCTCTAACCGTCAGCCTGATATTTAATTGTTGTCTGATTCTTCCTACCAGCTGGATACTGATGATACTGTCTCCTCCTAAACGGAAGAAATCATCTTCGATACTGATCCCTGCAACATCAAGACCCAAAACATCGCCATAGATCTGGCACAGTTTAGCCTGAAGATCAGTTTGGGGAGCAATATAATCTTTGCTGCCCGTAAACTCAGGTTCAGGAAGTTGTCTTCTGTCAAGCTTTCCATTGATCGTTAATGGCAAGGCTGTTAAATGTACAAAAGCACCCGGTACCATATATTCCGGTAAGCTCTCTGAAAGATGTTCAGAAAGAAGGTTGGAATCAACCTCAACATCGGATACATAATAGCCTGCAAGGTATTTCATCCCCGCTTTGTTTTCTTTAGCCAATACTGCGGTCTGACGGATGCCAGGGTAATGAAGCAGGGTATTTTCAATCTCCCCTAATTCAATTCTGTACCCTCGGATTTTTACCTGGAAGTCATTTCGACCTACATATTCCAGCTCGCCATTAGCCAGCCAGCGTACTAAGTCTCCCGTTTTGTATAAACGGCTGTTTTCTCCCCTTCCTTTTTGAGATAACGTCTGGAATGGGTTTTCAAGGAAACGTTCCTCAGTTAAATCCGGACGGTTTAAGTACCCTCGTGCAATTCCGGCTCCTCCTATATAAAGTTCACCTACAGCTCCAACCGGAACTGCCCGCATATGGTTATCCAGCACATAAGTCGTCATATTACCAATCGGACCTCCGATATTCAGCGGATTACCATCTTCCTTGTAATAATGCAGCGTTGCACAAACTGTCCCTTCCGTAGGTCCGTAAGCATTAATAACATCCACTCCTTCAGCCTGATAAAGAGCCATGAGCTGTGGATTTGTTATGTCTCCGGCCACCATAAGTTTTTCTAAAGGTAAAATATAGTCTTTAGTCAGTAGAACCGGTGGTATAGTGGCGACACTGATGGAATTTACTGCTATATATTGTTGTAATGCGGCAATATCAGTCTGTCTTTCTTTATCTAGCAAATAAATACTGTGACCATGAGTAATGACAGGATAAAGTTCCGCAACATGGGCATCAAAGACGTAATTAGCATACCATAGACAGTTTTTGGAAGCCGTTCCATCAGAAATAAGATCCAGATCTTTAGCAAACTGCTTGATCAGATTGGAAACACCTTGATGTTCAATCATTACTCCTTTAGGAAGTCCTGTTGTACCACTGGTGTAGATGACATAAGCCAGATTATCTGAATTCACCTGGTTAACAGGATTACTTGAGTCTGTGAGTTCAAGCTGTGCTTTAATGTTTACCTCATCTAAAGCGATACAGTCTACCCCCACATCTTCCAGCTTTTCGGCTGTACTTTCCTGGCCTAAGACAAGTTTTGCATCAGTATCCTGAAGAATATGTTTTATTCTGTCTGCAGGATAAGAAGGATCCATCGGGACATAAGCTGCACCCGACTTCAGAACTCCTAACATTGCAATCAACATGTTCTCAGAACGATCTAAACATAAAGGAATAATATCGTCAGGCTGAAGATTGTAAGTTTGGATAAGATAGTTGGCCAAACGATTTGCTTTCTCATTCAGGTCTTTGTAGGACAATTTAATATCCTGATAGACTACAGCAATCTGATCTGGGGTCTTTGCAACCTGATCTTCAAACAGCTTATGAATGGTTTTTTCAGATGAATAATCAGAAACGGTATTATTCCAATCCTCGGTCATCTTTTTATAATCACCCTCTTCCAGAAGATGAAGATCATGTATTCTGGTATTTTTAGCTTCTGCATCACTCATCTGGGCCAATTGCTCCAGAAGCAACACATAAGTATCTTTTAATTTTATAATGGTATCTCCATTGAAAAGAGATACAGCATAGTTAAACATTCCGCGGATGTTTTCTTCCCCATCATCTATCATGGTGGTTAAATCAAACTTCGCGGCCTGATAATCAATTTCTCCCTCAAAAGGGGAAAATAAAGTTTCGTGATCATCAGAATTTCTTCCGAAACTCTGAAGTCCAAACATCACCTGAAAGACAGGATGTCTGGAGGTATCCTGTTCTACACCCAATTCCTCCACCAGCTTCTCAAACGGAAGATCCTGATGAGACTGGGCTTCTGTAACCGATCTTGAAACCTGAAGGATAAAGTCTTTAAGGCTTTGTTCAGGATCAATAGTCTCTCTCAAAGCAAGTGTATTGACAAAGAATCCGATCATGTCCTCAAGACCTGCATGGTGACGGTTGGCGATTGGACTTCCCAATACAATATCGTTCTGTCCTGAATACGCAGAAAGCATCAGGTAATATCCACCTAGCATGACACTATTCAGACTTACCCCCAAATCTTTGGAAAGTTTTCTCAGACCAGAGCCCGTCTCTGAAGAAAGATTAAAGTACATACTTGCCCCTTCATAAGAAATATAGGAAGGTCTTTTATGATCTAAAGGCAGATTGAGAGATTCAAAACTGTCAAGAGTCTTTTTCCAGTAATCGATCTGTTTTTCCAATACATCTCCGGTAAGGTAGTTACGCTGCCATAGCGCAAAATCTTTGTACTGAATCTTTAAATTGGGTAGTAGAGAATCCTTACCGGCTACAAGAGCTTCATAAACTGCCTGTATTTCCTTTAAAAATACATCTATTGACCAGCCGTCAAAAGCAATATGATGAACAACTACAGACAGGTAATAATGCTCTTTCAGCTTGAAAACATTAATATCCACAGGGAGTTCTTGCTCCAAACGGAAAATCTTGTTGGCCGATCTGTTTATATTCTCCTCCAATTCTTCCCTTGTCTCTACTTCTGTAATTGTAAACTCAGGAATAAGATCTGTAACCACCTGGTAACCCATTCCCTTCTCAGTAGTTCGAATCACCGAACGAAGCACTTCATGGCGCATTACCACCGCTTCTATAGACTTTTGAAGAAAATCCAATCTTATTTTTTCTCCCAGGCTGAAAGCCATCGGAATATTATAGGCACTACTTCCTCCCTCAAAAGCTTCTATAAACCATAGTCTTTCCTGAGCAAACGACAGACGTTGCTCTTCAGGTGAAGAAAATACAATCGGTACAATAATTAGCTGCTCATTGACTGTGGAGTCTGATTCCAGCACCGAGCCCAAAGATGCAATGGTTTTATGGCTGAATACGGAAGCCACCTGAATCTGGAAATCCAGCTGATTCCTGATTTTACTGATCAGTTTGATCGCCATGATACTGTTACCACCCAATTTGAAAAAATCATCATGAATGCCAATCGTATCCGCATTTATTCCCAGTACCTCTCCATAAATATGGCAAAGTTTTTCCTGCAGCTCATTCTCTGGTGCTGCATATTCCATACTTGCTGTAAATTCTGGTTCAGGAAGCTGTCTTCTGTCGAGTTTTCCGTTAATTGTTAATGGAAGATACTCAAGGTATACATAAGCATTAGGAACCATATATTCAGGCAGTGATTCTGCTAAGAATTCCGAAAGCACGGAAGATTCTATAGGAGCATCAGATACATAATATCCGGCAAGGTACTTCATGCCGGCAGTATTTTCTTTAGCCAGTACAACAGCCTGGCGAATCCCCGGATAGCCCAGTAATGCGGTTTCTATTTCTCCCAGCTCAATTCTGTACCCTCGGATTTTTACCTGGAAGTCATTACGGCCAAGATATTCCAGATCACCATTGGAAAGATATCGAACAAGGTCTCCGGTTTTGTATATTATATTATTTTTTCCTCTGCTTTTCTGTACTTCCGTTTGGAAAGGATTCGAAATGAATCGCTCAGCAGTCAGGTCAGGTCTGTTCAGATATCCGCGCGCAATGCCGTCTCCACCAATATACAGTTCACCTACAGCTCCTACAGGAACCGGGCGATAAAGATTATCCAGCACATAAGCCGACGCATTCCCTACAGGACGTCCAATCAAGTGTACATCTCCATGATATACCTGTTTATAAGTAGCATAAATTGTAGCTTCGGTAGGTCCATAAAGATTGTAAAGGAGGGTCTGTTCAGACCAGTATTTTCCGGTTTCATAATCACACGGTTCTCCCGCATAGAGCAATCCTTTTAGGTTCGGATACTGTATTTTTGGAAGTACGGATAACATTACGGGAGGTAAATAAGCATAAGCTATCTGATGATCCAAGAGATACCTGCTTATTGAATCTGCATCCTTTTTAGTAACCTCATCAAGCAAATGCAGCTCATTTCCAAACAATAAAGTATTGAAAAATTCTGATACAGATACGTCAAAAACATAGGACGTATAAGCTGTTATTTTTTCTCCTTCACTGAATCCGTATGCATCTCTTACCTGATTCACCACATTCACCACATTTCTATGCTCTATCATTACTCCTTTAGGCATTCCGGTGGTTCCACTGGTGTAGATAACATAGGCAAGATGGTTAGGCTGAGTTGTCGTCACCGGATTTTTAGGATCTATTTTACCGATAAAGGTTCTGAATGTTTCTTCATCAATAGATATTCCGGTTACATGGTCCAGTCTTCTTACTTTTTCTAAAGTCCTTTCCTGAGTAAGAACTATTTTTGCTCCGGTATCATCAAGAATATGCTTTATCCTGTCTGCAGGGTAAGCTGGGTCCATAGGTACATAAGCTGCTCCGGTCTTTAAGACTGCTAAAATTGCAATCAGCATATCTTCCGAACGCTCTAAACAAAGAGGAATAAGATCATCTGATGTAAGCTTATAGTTTTCAATAAGATAATGGGCCAGTTGGTTCGCTTTCTGATTCAGTTCACGATAAGAAAGCTTATTATTCTGATATACTACAGCTATTTGATCAGGTGTTTTTTCTACCTGATCTTCAAATAACTGATGAATTGTCTTTTCTTCAGGATATGCAAGCCCAGCCGTATTCCATTCTCCTGTTATTTTTTGATGGTCTTCTTTTGTTATAAGGGTCAGGTTCTTTATGGAATTGTTTTCTGTTCTATTTCCAATGTTAACAAGCTGCTTCAGGAAAAACAAATAGGAATCCATCATACGCATAATCGTCTCATTGCTGAAAAGGGACACTGCATAATTGAAAATTCCCCGGATCACATCCCCATGGTCATCAATCATCATGGTCAGGTCAAACTTTGCTGATTGATAGTCTATATTTCCATCAAAGGGTTGAAGCACAGCTTCATGGTTTTTAAAAGAAGTTCCGCCATCAAAGCTTTGAAGCCCAAACATCACCTGAAAAACAGGGTGTCGGGACATATCCTGTTCTACACCAAGTTCTTCCACCAGTTTCTCAAATGGAAGGTCCTGATGAGACTGTGCTTCCGTTATGGATTCAGATACCTGAAGAATAAAGTCTTTGACCTTCTGGTCAGGATTAATTTTCTCTCTTAAAGCCAGCGTATTGACAAAGAACCCTATGATATTTTCGAGTCCCACATGATGACGATTCGCAACAGGGCTTCCCACTACAATATCATCCTGCCCGGAATAGGCAGATAACATCAGATAGTAGCCACTTAGCATCATACTGTATAAACTCACTCCGAGATCTTTTGAAAGATTTCTCAGTTCTGATACAAGATCTGCGGGCAGGTCAAAGTATTGTGTTGCCCCTGCATAAGAAATATGGGCAGGTCTTTTAAGATCCAAAGGAAGATCCAGTGTTTGGAAACCATCAAGTTTATTTTTCCAGTAAACAATTTGTTGATCGAGTCTTTCCCCTGTCAGATAATCTCTCTGCCATAATGCAAAGTCTTTGTACTGTATTTTTAATTCCGGTAAATCAGGATTTTTCCCTTCAGAAAGAGACTGATAAATGCTGCATAATTCTCTGATAAAAATATCGGTAGACCATCCGTCAAAAGCAATATGATGAATCACAACAGAAAGATAATTGCGATTCTCCAGATTGAAAATATTAATGCTCATCGGGAGCTCTTCTTCCAGATGAAACACTTTGTTTGCTGCATGGTTAATCGCTTCATCAAGCTCTTTTCTGGAGTCTACTTTTCCAGTATAGATGGGAAGTTCCTGCCCGGTTATAACCTGATATCCTTCTCCGTCTTTTGTTGTACGAATGAGACTTCTCAACACTTCATGGCGTTGAGTCAGTGTTTCAAAAGATTGCTGAAGAAGTTCCATTTGAACATTTTCACCCAACATGAAGATCATCGGAATATTGTATGCATTGCTTCCTCCTTCATAAGTTTCTATAAACCAAAGCCTTTCCTGTGCAAAAGACAAATGCTGTTCTTCAGGTGATGATACTATTACAGGGTTGATGACAATCTCTTCCGCCTGATTGTTTTCTCCGTTGAGTATATGAGACAATGATGCGACTGTTTTATGGCTGAATATCATGGTCACATTCACCCGAATATCCATCTCTTGTTTGATCTTGCTGATCAGTTTGATCGCCATGATACTGTTTCCTCCTAATCGGAAGAAATCATCGTGGATACCAATATGTTCAGGAGCGACGCCTAAGATTTCTCCATAAATCTTACACAGGTTTTCTTGTTGTTCATTTTCAGGTCCGGTATATTCTCTGTCTCCACTGAATTCAGGTTCAGGAAGCTGTTTTCTGTCTAGCTTACCGTTAATGGTCAATGGTAAAGAGGTGAGATGAACAAAGACACTCGGTACCATATATTCCGGTAAAGAGGAGGATAAATACTCAGTAAGGAGTTCATGATCCAGCTCTCCGGCTGATACATAATATCCGGCAAGGTATTTCATCCCCGCATTGTTCTCTTTGGCCAATACCACAGACTGTTTTACTTCAGGATGCTGAGACAATCGGTTTTCGATCTCCCCAAGCTCTATTCTGTAACCCCGGATCTTCACCTGGAAGTCATTTCTTCCAATGTATTCTATATTCCCATCAGGAAGCCAACGCACAAGGTCTCCCGTACTGTACAGTCTTCCATTTTCTCCATTCTCTTTCTGCTCTTTCGTTTGGAAAGGGTTAGCAATGAAACGTTCCCCTGTCAGATCAGCACGGTTTAAATAGCCTCTTGCTATTCCCACTCCTCCAAGATAAAGCTCACCTACAGCACCTACAGGGACTAAACGATGGGATTCATCCAGTACATAAGCTGAACTGTTTCCTACCGGACGGCCAATCAAATGAACATCTCCATGTTCTACCTGTTTGTAAGTGGCATAGATCGTAGCTTCGGTAGGGCCGTAAAGGTTGTACAACACTTTCTCTTCTGACCAGTATTTTCCTGTTTCGTAATCACAAGGCTCTCCTGCATACAACAATCCTTTAAGGAATGGGTAAGACACACGCGGAAGGACAGAAAGCATCACCGGTGGTAAATAGGTATAAGCAATTTCATTAGAAACTAAGTATCTGCTGATAGCATCGGCATCCTTCTTCGTTTCTTCATCCAACAGGTGAAGCTCGTTTCCATACAGTAAACTGTTGAAAAACTCGGATACGGATACGTCAAAAACGTATGATGTATAAGCCGTTATTTTCTCTCCTTCACTGAAACCATAAGCCTCTCTTACCTGAGAAACAACGTTGACTACATTTCTATGTTCCACCATCACTCCTTTAGGCAGTCCCGTGGTTCCACTGGTATAAATAACATAGGCCAGATTATCTGATTGAACTTCCGTAACAGGATTTGAGACTTCCTGTAATTCCAGAATGGTTTGGAAAACAGAATCGTTTATAGAAATAGCTGTCACTGAACTTGTCACTTTGTCCAGCATACTTTCTTCAGCAATAACTATTTTGCTGCCTGTATCTTTAAGAATGTGTTCTATTCTGTCTGAAGGATAAGAGGGATCCATAGGAACATAAGCTGCCCCGGATTTTAATACTCCTAAAATAGCAATCAGCATATGCTCTGAACGCTCCAGACATAATGGAACTAAATCATCCGGTTCAAGGGCATATGTTTTTATCAGATAATTTGCCAGGCGGTTTGAACGCTCATTAAGCTCTTTATAGCTTAATTTAACATCTCCATAAACCAACGCAATCGCTTCAGGAGTTCTTGATGCCTGAGATTCAAATAAATCAGAAAGTGTTTTATCTGAAACTACAGACCCTATCCCGTTCCAGGAAGTCACTGTATTTTGATAAGAATCATGACTTAGCAGCTCATAGTTTGTGATCTGTTTTTCTACTTTCCCTTCCAGTAAATCTTCCAGTATTTCAATAAACAGTTCCTTATAAATGTCTACAAATCCCGTAACCAATCTGACATCAAGTTTTTGATTGGCATAACGAACTTTAAAATTAATCTGTCCATCTCTTACTTCCTGCTCAAATGATAATTTTCCTACCAAATCAACATTCAGGTCGCTATTAATAATTACACTACTGGCTCCTTCATAATGAATAACTACATCCTTAAGACTGGTCTGAACAAATCCAAATTCCAATATATTTGATGTAGGAGCATGGCTGATAAGCTCTTCAATAGGAAGATATCTGGCCTTACTTTTTTTCAGCAGATGGGTATAATCTAAATTTTGCTGTACAAGATCCTGAAGTGAAGATTCTTTATGAAACCTATATCCCTTTAAAATAGTATTGATGTGAGCTCCAAAAATAAAGTCCTGTCCTTCCGTAATACCAACAGGATAGTTGATCACCAGGTTATCTATTCCGGAAATTCTATGAAGCAAAACAGCTAATACCAATTGCCCAAATGTATAGGGCGTAAGTTTATATTTTGATGTTAGTTGTCTTACCTTAAGAAATACAGGTTCAGGAAAATTAAACCGGAGTTCACTTACCGGATTGGTAAGAAGCGGGGCTTTCTGTTCAAAATCCGAACGAACTAAATCTGAGGTCTGCAGAAATTTAAATCCAATATTTTCTACATCTTTTAGACTGTTTTCCCAGAAATCAGACATTTCTTCTTTCCCAACTGTCAATATATCATCAAACTGACCCCTCAGTTTTTCGTATAATTTTTTCTGCTCTGCCAGACTTATTGGGTTTACATAGCTAAGATCATTGTAAAAAGTACTGAGTTCTGCATAAATACTGTTAGCACTTAGACCATCAACAAGAATATGAGAAAATATATGGATAATCCTATATCCTCCATTATCAAGCTTGATTGCATAAAATCTTGCCAGCTGGTCCTTTTCAAGATCAAACGGCTGTAAGGCAAGCTTTAATACTTCTTCAGCACCCGGTTCACGGGTAATGAATGTCAATATTTGAGCATCTTCAGAAAGCAACGGCCTGTGCTTCCAATATAAGCTTCCCGATTCACTTATAACATTACTGTTGAGTAGTAAATTATTGTTGACAAATCGGACTAAGCTTGAATTCAATCTCTGAATATCTATATATCCAGACATTGACTGGTCAAAAATAATGTTGTAGTCACTTCTAAATGAATTCAGTATCCATTCATTATAAAAAGTCGATTGGTAAGATGTTAGCTTCATGGGGATTATATCCTTACGGATATTGAGTTAGGTTAGGATTTTTTAGATATTTTTCAAATAATACTTCTTGATTTCATTAGGTTTTGATAATGAGACGTAGTTGTATATTTTAAATTTGTGTCTTGTTAAGTTGCTCTGAAACTTTTGTAATAATAACCTTATTTTTAGGTCAATAACTCTAATTACAGGAGGGTATTTTAACCACGTCGGGTAGTTGCTAACAAAGTCGACAACTACCCTAGTGATTATTTAAAATTTGTTTTTTTACTCTTTAATACAACGAACTGAGATTCCTTGTGCCTTACTCGCACCAAATGTCGAGGAAGGAGCTCCAAATTGTGGAATTTGCAGTGTATATGCCGCCGGACTAGCCAGAGACCCTGCACTTCGGCTCCAATAAAGTCCGGAATTCCCTGTTGTAACAGTTGATATATTTCCAAGACCGGCATCACGAGTTCCGGCAGCAGGAAGTTTTAATTTGCTTGCTGCAGCACCAGCAATTCCATTACTTATATTAGACGCATTTAAATAATTCTGTAGCTGCGCCTGTGATGGAACTGCAAATCCAATAGGACATGGGTTGTTTACAGCAGTACTGCTTTCCCAAAGTGTAATACTTGGAGTTACTCTCCAGTCACTTCCTGTAGCAATGAATCTGGTATCTGTAGGATTATCATTCGCAGTATTTGTAATGGTCGGATTAACTGGTGTTCCCGTATTGGAAGATGTCCAGTTTATCAAATCATGTCCATCCGGTTTTCTTCCCCATTGGAATAATGATCCGTAAGCTTTATAGTCATTGGCGGCCGTTGCCTGTTGTGCAATACTGAAAGAAGGGCTGTTTGTATTGGTATAATCCGCACCTAGATTATTATTTAACCAAGTATATCCATCTTCAGCCTGAACCGGTAAATAAAGGAAATTATGATTCAGAGTTCCCAGGTTATCAGGCAATCCGAATTTTCTGTCAGGAATACCCGGTAATATACGAACATCATAATTCTTTGAGGTTCCAACATTGTCAGAAGGGAACTGGAATCTTGCCATTAATACACCAAGATAATCATTCCCTATCCCTGCATTAATGTCCAGTTTACGTGCATTCAACGTACCACCAATTGCTGTAAGAGTTGCTTTAATCGATTTGCTTCCTGCAGTATAAGACTGTGCATTCCAGGAAAGTCTAAGCTGTCTGGAAATACCATCCTCAGTAAGGTTGGCAGGAACCGTTGTTACAGAGCTCCACGCTGATAGATTACCCGTTCCTGTAGCGGTTACTGGTATATAAATTTCAAGCCCTGTTGTCGGAATAAAGCCCTGGTAATCGGCTAATTTATCCGGCACACCATCAGCCGCAACAGGTCTGGCAGTAGTAGCCGGTCCTGTAGGTGCTGTAAATGGAGAATAATCATTGTCGTAAACAGATCCTACAAAATATATTCCCTCAAGTATTGTAATCGTTGGAGGAATTACCGGTGTTCCACTATTCACCGTAAGAGAAAGACCGGAACATGTACTTCCGTTTACGGTAATATTAAATACAGCAGAAGGTGTACTAACCGGAGTTCCGGTAATGTTATACTGTAAACTTCCATTTCCTACAGCAAAGGTACCTGCTGGTAAAGTAGCTGTAAGCCCATTAGCCTGAACACTCTGCGCAGCATAAGCACTCCCATCACCTCCTGTGTAAGGAATTGTTAACGTTCCTGTATAAGGCTGATTCTGAACAGCGGGAGAAGGAGCAAACACTGCGGAAGAACATACGAGAGCAAAAGGAGAATCTTTCCAGAAGCACTGAGACCATGCCCCACCTTGAAATGCCTTTACACACTGTTCTGCTACATCATAGATTAACATCCCGTTAACCGGATTAGCAATAGCTCCCGTATTAGGAACCCTGTTCAATAATAAACTTTTGTTTGTAGACCCCAGTTCCAGGTCAGCACTTAGATGAGGATTAGCTGTATTAATCCCTACCTGAGCGAAAGAAAGTGAGCTAATACCAATAATGATGGGTAACAATAAATTTTTTTTCATTTTAAAGTTTGTTGTGGTTTAATTAAAATTTGTTCATAAATTATTCTTATCATTGAAATTGCAGTAAAATAAAGGAATAGTAAACCCTGGAACAATTTCAGGATGTCCCATATCAATATTATTTGCAAGCCGACATCAATCTGATTCCGCTTGCTGCTAATAAATAATATGGTCAATTGACTTATTATCAATGTGATATAAGATGATCCGCTTCTTACTGAATTATATGTAAAAAGAATTACTAACTATAGGTTGTTATAGTTTGAAATTGGTCACCAAAGAGAATATCTATTGCATTATTTATTTGGATTTAGAAGTAACCGAATAATCATTTCCAGCAATATTTACATTGAATGTAAAATTGCTGGTTCAATTCAGAGTATCCGTAATCGAATACTATAACCTTCCATTTTTTGCAACAAATTCTCCGGCAGGTAACACTGCAGTAAGTTTGTTAGTCTGAATAGTCTGTGTTTCATAAGCATCTCCATTTCCTCCTGAATAAGAAATAGTCGGAGTACCTTTATAAGCCTTTTCTGTTATTGGTCTGGGAGAAACCGTAACAGAGGTAGGTGTTAAAGCGGTAGCATTAACAGGACTTTGGGATTTTTTGGAATTTAGCCCTTTTCCAAGGCATTTAGACCATTTCCCTGCCTGATACGCCTTTACACATTCTTCTGATAAATCATAGATCATCATTCCATTGACAGGATTTGGAACAGTTCCTGTATTGGAAACTCTGTTTAAAATCAAAGTTTTGTTTGTAGAACCCAATTCAAGATCGGAGCTGAGATGAGGGCTTACTCGATTGATACCTACCTGCGCAAAAGATAGCGTACTGAAACTGAGGGCAGTTAGTAGTAATACATTTTTTTCCATTTGTATGAAGTTTAGTGTTTGAAAACAATTTTTTCTCTCAGTAAAGATAAATGTTAATTTTGAATGTACAAAAAAAAATGCGTAAAAAATACAATTTTAATCACCTATTAATGATTTTTAATCGCAATTTAAAAGTTTGAAATTCATAGAGATAATAAGGAATTTGATAGGATAAAATATAATTAACTCAAATTTTGAATACCTCCAAAAAAGGTACCACATTTTTAATATTAATATCAGTTGAAGCTATGCAACAATTATATCTTTTATCTATAAAAAACTCCTTGGTAAAGAATTTTTTTCCTTCAATAACGCATTCATTGTTTAAAATTTCAAACGAGTCAAGAGAAATCATCATGCCACTACCCTCTGCTTTTAAAACGGCTTCTTTTTTTGTCCAATAAGAAAAAAAACTGCTTATTTTGTCTTCAGACTGATGAATTTCTTCAAATTCACCTCCCGTCATCTGAAATTTAAAATCCAAATAATTGATAGTTTCATCGGAGAACTCAATATCAATTCCAATAGGAAAATCAGCTATAACACAAGCCACAAGATTTTTGGAGTGAGAAATATTAAAATGAATAGGATGCCCTTTTAAAAATGGTTTATTATTGGGTAATTTTCCAATATCAGCCTCATTGATGCCAAAATGAGCACTTAATCCATGCAGCAAAAGAACTCTTCCCAACAGGGAAAGCTGGGCATCCTGCCAGCGCCTGTACTTCAGAATATCTTCCTTAAAATCTTCTGAGAAAGCATTCAAATATCTGTCCATCAAAAATTTGTGCCTGCTTTCATCAATAAATGAATATAGAATAATCATCAAAAATAAATTAGATTAAAAATAGTCATTTTCTTTTTCAAATCTATTTTGAAACTTATTATTTATTTTGCAGTAAGGCCGGCCTCTCCTCAGCAACCTCTATAAATTCCAGGGATCATTAACCGGCTTTTTCAGAAAAAAAGACTGGAATCATAAAGCGCTTTGGAAAATCTTTTATAATTTTAGCCTATAATCACTATAAATCATTTAAAAATGAAAGTACAAACATTAGCATTATTGGCTGGGTGTGCATTTTTAGCAGCTTCTTGCAGCACTATAAAAACGTATGCAGTAAACGCCAAGAGCGGAACACAAACAGGAGGAACAGCAAAGTTTACCCAACAGGGAAACAATGTAATTATGAAGCTTGATGTCACTCATCTGACCCCTGGAATCCATGCGGTACACATTCATGAAAAAGGAGACTGTTCCGCAGCAGATGGAACATCTACCGGAGGACATTGGAATCCTGGTAAAGATGACCATGGAAAATGGGGAGCTGAACACTTCCATATGGGAGATATCGGTAACCTGATTGCGGACGAGAGTGGAAATGCTACTTTAACTTTTAAGACAGACAAATGGTGTCTTACCTGTACTGATGAGTCTAAAAACATCATTGGAAAAGGTCTTATCGTGCATGCCGCAGCAGACGATTTCCATACTCAGCCTACAGGAAATGCAGGAGGAAGAGTGGGATGTGTAGAAATTAAATAAATCCTTTTTATTTCAATAAAAAAGCCGCTAACTTTCATTAGCGGTTTTTTTATGATTATGATTTTGTTCCCATATCTGCAACAATATTCATTGCTTCCTGCAGGTAGAGATCTTTTTTCAGATTTTTGATCCACATTTCAGATTTCTTCTTAAATGCTTCATCTTTTTTCGCTCTTTCTATTTCACTTGGATACATCATAAACTGAAGTCCGTTTTCAAATTTAGTCAGCGCTTTAAACTTCTCAATCTGAGACTTTCTATGCTTCATCAATTCATTAAATTTATTGATATTCAGCGTAATGTTTTCTTCTTTATCCAGCTTTTCTCTCCACTGAGCTGATTCTAACAACAACTGGTAATTGCTGTTTTTAGCCATTCTTTCAGAGCTTGCTTTCTCAAGAGCCTGAATGTTGAAATAGTTTAGCTTTTCAAATTTCGTAGGTGGAATTTTATCCCACGCCAATGCGTAATCATCATATCGCTCTCCTACTTCAGCATAGGTAAAGAAATCTTTCATCTGAATATCTGAAACAATTCCTTTTCTCTGAGTAGATTCTCCTGTAATTCTATAGAACTTTTGAATCGTCAGCTTTAAAGATCCGAAGTCATCTTCAGTATTCAAAAATCTATTCAGATCCACAAAAGTCTGTACGGTACCTTTTCCGAAAGATTGTGGTGATCCGATGATCATTGCTCTTCCGTAATCCTGCATTACTCCTGCTAAAATTTCTGAAGCTGAAGCTGAAAGTTCATTTTGCATGATTACTAAAGGTCCCGTCCATATAGGAGCTTCATATTTGTTCTTTAAGGTCTGGATTTTTCCATTTCCATCCTTCACCTGAACATAAGGTCCTGCATCCATGAAAAGACCCATAATATCTCCAACTTCCGTTAAAGATCCTCCCCCATTATTTCTCAGATCAAGAATAATCCCTTCAATATTCTGAGCTTTCAGTTTTACAATTTCATTTTTAATATCATCGGAAGCATTTCTTCCTTTTGCATTTTCAAAATCAGCGTTAAAGCTTGGAAGGTTGATGAATCCGTATTTCTTTCCGTTAGGGGTATTCACTACAATACTTCTTGCAAAAGTATCTTCAATAGCTACCTCCTCACGAATCATAGTAACGTCCTTTATAGATCCGTCCTTTTTCTGAACCGTTAGTGTTACCGGTGTTCCTTTTTCACCTCTGATCAGCCTTACCGCTTCATCAGAAAGCATTCCTACAACATTTACCGCGTCATCTTTCGGTTTAGATTTCACCTTTAAGATCTTATCCCCTTCAGAAAGCTGCTTAGATTTCCACGCCGGAGCTCCAATGGTTAGAGCACCAAGGAAAAGATTTCCTTTTTTCTCCTGGATAATGGCTCCAATACCAATTACTTTTCCGGTAAACTGGCTGTCGAAATCTTCTTTATCTTTTGGTGAATAATAATTCGTGTGTGGATCAAATACTTCCGTATATGCATTCATATACACCGTAAACCAATCCATTTTCTTTCTCTTTTTGAATCTTGTAAAGGTATCTTTTACAAGGTCTTTTACTTCATCCGTAGCCTTCTTAATCTTTTCATCCTGAGTAAGAACCTTGAAATTGATGGTATCTTTCAGTTTGTATTTCTGAACGGAATCTTTTTTCTCTTTCTGAGCTTCCTCTTTACTGTTCATTGATTCAATCTCCTGAAGGATATTATATTTGATGAACTTCTTCCACTCGTTATACTGCTCCTGCTTATTGGCAGGTATTTTTTTAAGCTTTGGCTCAAGGGTAAGCGCTTCATCTTCCTGAAGATTAATCGGCTTACTAAAAATATCCTGGGTAATCTTATCAATGTCATCCACTCTTTGGTAGAGTCTGTCTATGGTAAGCTTATAAAAGGTAAGATCACCCTGGCTGATATAGTCATCAAGCTTGGTTTCATGCTTGCTGAATTCATCCATATCAGATTGCAGGAAATATCTTTTTGCAGGGTCTACCAATTCGAAATAATGCTTATAAACGTCCTTAGAGTAGGCATCATTAATAGTTTTTGGGCTATAATGAAGATAAGAAAGTGTATTTTTTACGCTCACCATTATTGTTTGCATCTTTTCATCGTCATTCTTTGGCGAGTTGAAACAAAACATTAGACTTGTTAATGGAATTAGGAGTAAAAATTTATTCAGTTTGAAATTTTTCCACATAAACTGTCCTGTATTTATTAATTTTTTTAAAAATAAGTATATCAATTAGTAACACAAAATACTCGTATTGTTACAAACGATCAAATTTAATACCTTATTTACAAATATCGTATAGTTTTAGTAATTTTTATCAAAAGAGCTATGTAAATAATACAGCCTCTTCTTTATACTCCCTGAGCATTGAATTTTATCCCATACAGGAAAATACCTTTACACCCTCCTTCTACAATGGCTTTAAGACATTATTTACTTGCTGTCAAATCCAAACAACAGGTACCACAAAAACAGTTTTTACGGCATAAAGGCACAGATTATGCTGATAGTTAAACAGATAACTTTAAAAATGTAACGTTATGAGAAGTATATTATGGTTAGTAGCAGTCATTTGTATCGTTGTTTGGCTTTTAGGAATGCTAGGAATTGTACCGGGAATCAGTACCGGATACCTGCTTCATGTTCTCCTGGTCATTGCCATTATTGTTATTCTTTACAATATTATAACAGGTAGAAAACCTCTCGATTAAGCCTTACTCAAATTATCAAACTTTAAAAGATGTACATTTCAGTGAGATTGTGTGGGTGTCATTTTTCAAAAATAAAAGCCGTTGCAGTTTCACTGAAAAGCATCCCTTAGTTCCGATTCCTTTTTTTAATATTTAAGGTCAGAAAACACTCTATTTTACACCTATTTTTGATTTTTTCTGAGAAATCCGATTCATTTATTACCCAACAGATATTTTATAACAGGTTATTTTTAACTACATTTGATGTGTTGAAATTTCTTTTTGTCCAAGTTGAATAACCGGACAGACTGAACTTCATTTTTATTAAAAAATTAAAATATTTTATGGAAAGACCACTTATTCTGGTTACTAATGATGATGGAATTACAGCTCCTGGTATCAGAAATCTTGTAAATTTTATGAATGAAATCGGAGAAGTTGTTGTTGTAGCCCCTAACTCTCCCCAAAGTGGAAAAGGCCACGCTATTACCATTAATTCTACTCTAAGCTACGAAGAAGTTACCCTTGAAGGTCCACAAAAAGATTTTTCCTGTAGTGGAACTCCTGTAGACTGTGTAAAAATGGCTCTTGACAAAATTATGACAAGAAGACCGGACATTGTTGTTTCAGGAATTAACCATGGGGCTAATTCTTCTATTAATGTGATCTATTCTGGAACGATGTCTGCTGCTGTAGAAGCCGGAGTGGAAGGAATTCCTGCGATTGGATTCTCATTACTGGATTTCAGCTGGGAAGCAGATTTTACCCAGGCTAAAGAATATATTCAGAATATCGTCAGAAGGACTCTTGAAAAGCCAATGCCAAAAGGAATTGTGCTGAATGTCAATATACCCAAACTGCCTGCTGAAGAAATAAAAGGAGTAAAAGTCTGCAAACAGGCTCATGCAAAATGGGAAGAAAGTTTTGACGAAAGAATAAATCCACATGGAAAAAAATACTACTGGCTTACAGGATATTTCAACAATATGGATGAATCTGAAGATGCTGATGAAACAGCTTTGGCCAACGGATATATTTCTATCGTACCCGTAAAATTCGACCTTACTGCATATGAGTATATCAATACGCTGGAAGAAGTAATGACTTTTGACCGTGTAGAAGTAAAATAACCGTTTTCTATTACGAATGGTTTTTAAGAACATATAAAAGAGCCGTGAAAATTATTTCACGGCTCTTTATTTTTTTTATGCTGATTCAGATTAAAACAGGACCTTGTCCTCTTTTCTCAGCTCTTCCAGATAATTCTTCTTTTCATCTCTATAGAAAAGATTCATTGTTTCAAAAGGGATTAGCTTCAGGTCCTTATTGACAATATGTACGCAGGATTTTTTTACCGCACGAACATCAAAATCATGAGCATCCATAAAATTCATAATGATAATTCTGAACAGATTATCATAATCAAAATTGGGAGCACATACTTCTGGAAGACAACAGAGTAACTGGTTAACTTTAGGCTGTACTTTATCTACAGAAATCCCTGTGCTGAATATATCCAGCAACTGCATCTGAAGTCCTTGATCCTGCTCGTATACAATGGTGTTTTTCGATTCATTATTCAAAAGATCAGCAGGATTGATATATCGGGTTAAAGGGATGGTTTCTCCTTCTAATTTTAGAATATATCCCATGGCCAAAGCATCCGGATTACAGGGAACAGGGATGATATCATCAGAATTTAACAGAGGAAACTGATTGAGGATTTCCTGCCTTACTTCTGTTAAGGTAATTTTCTCATGAGAAGAATCTTCTCTGTTTCTTCCCGCAATTTCTACCGGTTGAAAAGTGATTCCCCGTACACATTTCTGTTTCAGAGCAAACTCAATGATCTTACCAATCTCATCTATATTTTTGTCTTTCTGCAGTACAATAACCAATGTAGTGGAAAGATTAAGTGCATTCAGTTTCTCCAGGGCTTTCATTCTTACCGCCGTAAGATCTTTTCCCCTGAAATCTTCCAATACTTCAGGTTTAAATGAATCAAACTGAAGATATACCTCAAATTCCGGCGCATAGGTCGCCAGTTTTTCTGCAAATCCTGGATCATTGGCTATTCTTATCCCATTGGTATTTAACATCAGATGTTTGATGGGTTTCGACTTGGCAATGTCCATGATTTTAAAAAACTCAGGATGTATGGTAGGTTCTCCTCCACTGATCTGAACAACATCCGGCTCGCCTTCATTTTTAACGATAATATCAAACATCGCTTCTATTTCCTCCAGACTTCTGTGGCTTCCATAATGAGGAGAAGACATGGCATAGCATGTAGGACAGGTCAAATTACACCGGTCTGTAACTTCTACTATAGAAAGACAGCTATGCTGCTCATGATCTACACAAAGACCACAGTCATAGGGGCATCCGTACTCTACATCCGTTCCGAAATGATGGGGCATCTCTGAAGCTTTGTTATAATTCCTGATATTTTTATAATATTGTACATCTGAGGCTATTTTTGTTTTGAAGAATCCATGGTCTGGACATCTTTTCGTCATAAAAACAGTTTCATCCTCAATAATGATCTTTGCCCCCACTCTTTTAAGACATTCAGGGCAAAGACTGATTGTATAATCGTAATACGTATAGTTTCTTACCGGCATAATATTATTTTAAAGGCCTCCACAAATATATCCGCTAATCAAACCGCAGATTAAAATACAGATTACCATCGTTTGTATAAATTGTTTTTTACTGAACTTTCTGTCTCCTTTCCATTCATAGATTACTTTCGTAATGAAAGCGACTACCAGAGAAATTAACAAAGCGCCCAAAATAATCAGTCCAATGATCATTACGACTACGCCGGCCAGGTTGCCCACTTCTAAAATTGTTAAAGATTTCATCGTGAATATTTTAATATAAGGATTTGGTATTTTTAATAGTATAAATGTAATAAATAATTACACAAATACATACAATCTGTATAGTCCCTAAATTACCGACAATTTCTATTCTTGGCTTAATGAAATCCAAAAAGAGTCTGAAAGTAAAATAGCTGAGCATAAATACCTGAAAAATAAATCCTGAGGAGTGGTTTTTCAAACGCTGGATATAACGTAAAGCAATCCATAAAATAAACAGAAATGCAATCTCATAAAGCGCTACGGGATGTCTTAGATATTGATCTCCCAGATGCATTCCAAAGATTGAATCGGTAGGAATTCCATAGGTTTCTTCATGAATTCCCGTAAGAAAACAACCGACTCTTCCGATCATTATGGCAAGCATTAAAGGAAAAACAATTAAGTCTCCGGTACTTTCCGTATGTTTTACTATTTTTTTCGCCAGCTCCACTCCGATTAATCCAAAAGCCAGGCCGCCCACAATCGTATTGTTAGACCAAAATCTTTTAAGGCTGAAGTTTTCGAATAGTGTATAGGGGTTTTCAAGGTTTCCAATCAGTTTTGAACCTATTAAAGCTCCGGCTGTGGCTCCTATTAATACAGCAGCGGAAGTATTGAAACTAAGCTTCTCTTTCGACTTCCTTTTAAGGTAAAAATAATACCGCATACCCAAGAACATCCCAATTGTTTCAAAAATAGGATGTGCCAGAATTGTTGTTCCGAAAATATGGAAAGTTACAGGAAAATCCATTGCTTCAAAAATAATCTATTTGAGATTATTTACTACCTTTATTCTGACAAATAATTATAAAATGCGTATAGAATATGAAATAAAACTGGGATTCAAGGATGTAATGTTCCGTCCCAAACGTTCTACTCTAAAATCCCGGTCAGAAGTTGATCTGGAAAGAGAATTTATTTTCAGACATTCTCAAAAGAAATGGAGCGGGGTCCCTGTTATTGCAGCTAATATGGATACGGTTGGTACTTTTGAAATGGCTGTAGAACTGGCAAAAGAAAAAATAATTACAGCTATCCATAAACACTATACCGTGGAAGAATGGAGTGAATTTCTTCAAAGCCAGCCCGAAAGTATTTATCAGTATATCGCTTTAAGTACCGGTACGGGAAAAGCTGATGAAGAAAAAATCAGACAGATCCTTGAAAAGCATCCAAAAATCGAGTTTCTCTGCATTGATGTAGCCAATGGTTATTCGGAACATTTCGTGGGATTTGTGAAGAAAGCAAGGGCGAATTTTCCGGATAAAATTATTATAGCTGGAAATGTAGTAACCGGAGAGATGGTAGAAGAGCTTCTTTTGGTAGGAGCAGATATCATTAAAGTAGGAATAGGCCCCGGATCAGTTTGTACCACCCGGGTGAAAACAGGGGTAGGATATCCTCAACTTTCAGCGGTCATTGAGTGTGCAGATGCTGCTCATGGTTTAGGAGGCCACATTATAGCAGACGGAGGCTGTAAGGTTCCCGGAGACGTAGCCAAAGCATTTGGGGGTGGAGCAGATTTTGTGATGCTGGGAGGAATGTTTGCCGGACATGATGAAAGCGGAGGTGAAATGGTAGAGGAAAATGGTAAAAAATTCCGTTTGTTTTATGGGATGAGCTCAAAAACAGCTATGGATAAACATTCCGGAGGGGTAGCAGAATACCGTGCTTCTGAGGGAAAGACCGTAAAAGTTGCTTACAAAGGTCCTGTATCAGAAACCGTGAAAGACATTTTAGGAGGGGTAAGATCTACCTGTACTTATGTAGGAGCTTCCAAGCTTAAACAGCTTTCCAAAAGAACTACTTTTATTAGAGTTCAGGAACAGGAAAATCAAATCTTTAAAGACTAATATTGATTATTTTAATCTGCTGAATAAGCAGCGATAAGAATAAAAAAAAGGCTGTACGGAATGTACAGCCTTTTATATTTTTAAGTTAACATTCCTCCGTCAACGTTCAATGTCTGTCCTGATATATAAGAAGCCATTTCACTTCCTAAAAATACACAGGCATTAGCAACATCTGCAGGCTGTCCTCCTCTTTTCATAGGGATACCCTCTCTCCACTCCTGAACTATTTTCTCATCTAAAACAGCTGTCATTTCCGTTTCAATGAATCCTGGAGCAATAGCATTACATCTGATATTTCTGGATCCCAGTTCCAGGGCAACAGATTTGGTGAATCCAATTACACCGGCTTTAGAAGCCGCGTAGTTTGCCTGTCCTGCATGTCCTTTAATTCCGACTACAGAAGTCATATTGATAATAGATCCTGATCTGGCCTTCATCATCGGCTTGATTACCGCTTTTGTAAGGTTGAAAACTGAATCTAAATTTACTCTCAATACCTGATCCCAATCTTCTTTAGACATTCTCAATAGCAGGTTATCTTTTGTAATCCCTGCATTGTTTATCAAAATATCAATTTGCCCAAACTCCTTCATTACATCATCTACCAATTGCTGAGCAGCATCATAATCCGATGCATCAGACTGATATCCTTTAATTTGGGTTACAGAACTTAAAGATGCTTCTAATTCTTTAGCTTTGTCTACAGAGCCGGCATAAGTAAATGCTATTTTTGCACCATGCTGTGCAAATACTTCAGCAATCCCTTTCCCGATTCCTCTTGTAGCTCCGGTAATTAGTGCTACTTTTCCTTCTAATAGTTTCATATTTATTGACAATTATTTTCTTTATAACTCATTCAGCTTATGAATGCTGACTCATTTTCGATCTATAATTCTTTTCCAGAATTAAACGGTTTGCAAAGATATTATAAATTGTCATGCAACGCATTCAAATCATTAAATTACTGATTTTTTTTATCAATTTTCACTTTTTTATTAAAGTTGAGAGGCCGCATTTCTGAACCTTGTAAAATAAATAAAGTCGGATTTTTTGTTTTTATCCAGCCTCAATACTTCTTTTTCCCAAAAATACGCATCATAAATAATCTCTTTCAGAGGCTCATTTTGGAAATTCAGAACACCATATCTGCCATCTTTCTTTACTACAATTTCATTTTCATAGTTTTCAAATACTACGATGTCTTCATATACAAAAGGAACAATTTCTTTTCCTGCTTCGTCTAAAATACCAAACAGATTATCTTTATTTTTGCATACCAACGGTTTTGAATATTGATTAAGGAGATTAAAATAATCTGTATCCAGTCTTTTGATCATGGTAATACCCTGTAACTCTGTCAACGAGCGATTTCCCAATGAAAACCGGTAATACTTATCCTGATTTCTGATCATTAAACTATTAGGATAAAAACCAAGGATCTGATCACCATCATGTAGCATATTCTTAAGATCTTTGTCCAACAGCTTTTCTTCATTTTCTTTCTTAAGATAAATAAAGTCTTTTCCTGAGATGACAAAGCTTTTGATAAAATCGTATTCCTGAGGGATAATTACATTGCCTTCTACATCAACTATTCCTGATTTCTTTGATTGATCACTGTACACATTGAAAAGACGGTCAAACAAAGGAGTCAGATACCTGAAACTGCTGGGATAAAGCTTCTGGTCTTTTTTATAAAAAACAGTTGTTTTATTGCTTTTTTTAAGATAGATATATTCTTTTTTGCCAAAATATTCAGGAGTAATATCAGAGAAAATCTCTTCAGCCATGGTATTTTCATCGAGATCGATTAACCCATATTTTCCTGTGTTTTTGTTCTTTGTAATAAGATAGGGATATGCATTAATATCTGCTATATTCTTTGAAAACCGATGAAGTGTATTTCCATTTAATCCAATAATTTCACTCTGCCCTTCTTCATTAACAATCAAAGCTTTATCCTCTTCAAAATGATAATCTTCTCTGAATTCCCTTTCAGTGACCTGCCTGCCATTAAAATCGTAAAGCAGCCATTTTTTATTTTGTAAAACAAAGAACCTGTTCTTGGCAACAAATCTTATTTTATCAGAATAAGGAATAATCTGTTTCCCATTATAATCATAAACAGCCTCTTTATCTTGCCTGGAAGAAATAATCCGCTCTTTGCTGAACCACGGCGTATTAAACTCCTGTTCATCCAAAGAAATCAGCTCATTTCCTTTTTCATCAATGATTCCTGATCTAGCTTTGCTTCCTTCTTCAGACCTAAGCACAAATCTGTTTTTGAAAATATGATAAATACTGCCTCTGTAAGGAGATTCAAATGTAATTCTCCCCAATGAATCTACAATTCCCTGTTTCCGGGTAGCAGCATCATATACCGTTCCATATCCTTCTGTATAGGAGCTGACTTCTTTTCCAATCTTCTTTGATAAAAGAACTTTAGTGTACTGATGAGACTGTGCTGCACAAATAGTGGAGCACAATACGAAAACTAATTTTTTCAATTAAATAGAATTATTGACGATAAGAACGATCTCCCCCTTTAAAGTTTTACTCTTGGAAAATTCAATTAATTCATTGATAGTCCCCCTTTTAGTTTCTTCAAATTTTTTAGAAATCTCCCGGCTTAAGCTTGCTTTGGTCTCTTCTCCAAAGAATTCTTTGATCTGTTCCAAAGTAGTATTGATCTTGTGAGGACTCTCATACAGGACAATAGTTTTCTTTTCTTCAGCCAGCTGCTTCAGCTTTGTTTGCCTTCCTTTTTTCTGGGGTAAAAATCCTGCAAATAGAAATTCATTATTGGGAAGTCCCGAAACCACCAAAGCAGGAATAAGAGCCGTAGCTCCCGGCAGACAGATCATTTCTAAACCATTATCTGCTCCGGCTTTTGCCAGTAAATAACCGGGATCTGAAATTCCCGGAGTTCCCGCATCTGTAATAATGGCGATATTCTGACCGCTTTTAAGGTCGGCAATCACTTTTTCAGTTGCCTGATGCTCATTATGCAAATGATAAGATTTCAAAGGTTTTGAGATCTCAAAATGTTTTAAAAGAACACCAGAAGTCCTGGTATCTTCACATAAAATATAATCAACTTCTTTCAAAACATTTACTGCTCTGAAAGTCATATCTTCCAAATTTCCTACAGGCGTAGGAACAAAATATAAGATTCCGCTCAAAATTATAAGAATTTATTTTCCACCAATATCCAAAGCCTCTGAGCATATTCATCCACTTTACTCCATTTTCTGGCATAATAAAGATCACTCAGATATTCCTTTGCTTCTTCAATGCTTCTAAACTGGTTGAGCTGGGCTACCGTTTCATTAAGATCCGCCTGACTTCCATCAAACAGCATCTTTGAAAAAGCAATCCTGTCATTCAAATCCAGTTTGAATTCGGGTTTTTGCTTGTCAGCTTCCATAAAGTTGGTAGGAATATTGGATTTCAAAATGCTTCCTCCTTCCTCCTTCACTACCGGAGCCTGATTTTCCTTGGGAATTTCTCTTTCCAAAGGATCATCGTCAAAAAGAGACTGAACTGCTTTTAGTCCTTTGATATTGGCTAATTTTATTTTTTTCTCCTGATGATATGCATCCAAATTTTCAAAACTTTCATCAGAAGGATGTTTTTCTGTTTCTTCCGGAACAGGTTTATCTATTTCAACAATTTTTCTTCTGTCATATACTTCTGCAAGCACCCGTTCTTCTTTTTCTTCTTCAGGAGTTTCGTTTTTTATCTCACTAAGGATATTTTCTACATTCGAAGTTTCGGTAGCCATTTCTCCCTGCTCTATTGAAGTCGTTGGCGCAATAAACTCTTCCTCAGTTTCTTCAATCAATATTTCATCTTCCAGTGTTTCGGTATCAAAAATACTTGGGATTCTTTCTGTAGGTACTCTGGATTCCTCCACAAATACTTCATCCCTAGGCTTTTCTTCCTGTTGAGCATCCTCTTCTTCAGAACTTTCTATTTCATTCAGCTCATTATTAAACCGTACTTCTTCTTCTGTAATATTTTCATTAAAGACACTATCATCAATATCTTCATCATAGTCCGGGATAGCATCAGCAAGTACTTTTTCTTCATCTATAAAACTTAACACAGCTGCTTCACGTCCCGAAATTTCGTTCTCGTCAATTTCGTTCAGTTGATTGTTAAAAACAGCTTCTTCCTCGGTTACTCCATGCTGAGAGTTATCCTGCTGATAGGTTTCTGTTTTTTTGTATTCATAGCTTTCATCAACAAAGCTGATGATATTTTCATGGAATTCATTTTCCATGATTTCATTCAACTGATTATTGAACAATGCTTCTTCATCAATTGCAGCTGCAAAGCTATCATTTTCATTTTCATCAATCTCATTCAGTTCATTATTAAAAATAGCTTCTTCTTCTGTTACTTCATTCCCGGAATCATGAGATTCCAGATCTCCGGAAGCAAAAGAATGATGCTTATTTTCGAAATGGTGAACAGGATCTTCAGTAATGAAATATTCTATATTTTTTTCTACTAATTTCAAAAAAGAAATCCTGTTAGCAAGCTCATCTACAAGATCTTGCTTGGAAAGTAATTCGTCTACGTTATTTATTTTGTCCAGATTATCAATGATATTCTTGGATTCAAAAAAAATTTTTTCCTTTAAATCTTGGATATTCTGCATAATAAGATTCTTATTAAAATTGCTTACTTTTGATGTTAAAAATATACGGCTAATTTAACAAATGTTTTTAGAAAATACAATTAATCATTCCAAACAAAGCGGTTGGATGGAAGTTATCTGTGGCTCTATGTTTTCCGGTAAAACTGAGGAATTAATCCGAAGATTACGGAGAGCAGAAATGGCGGGACAGAATGTAGAAATTTTTAAACCGAAACTGGATGTCCGGTATTCTGAAGATGATGTAGTATCCCATAATCAGAATAAAATACGAAGTACAGCAGTAGAAAATCCTAATGAAATTCTTTTGTTGGCCTCCAACTGTGATGTGGTAGGAATAGATGAAGCTCAGTTTTTTGATGAAAGCATTGTAGAGATTGCCAATCAGCTTGCCAATAGTGGCATAAGAGTAGTTATTGCAGGGTTGGATATGGACTTCCTGGGGCGTCCCTTTGGTCCTATGCCCAATTTGATGGCTACTGCAGAGTATGTAACAAAAGTGCATGCTATTTGTAAGAGAACAGGTAATCTTGCCAATTATTCCATGAGAATTTCTCAGGGAAATAATCTGGTGGAATTGGGTGAAACAGAAAGTTATGAAGCAGTAAGCCGCCGTGTTTTTATGGATGAAGTGCTTGCAAAGAAAAATAATCTAAAAAACTGACAGGCAGGTTTTAAAATAAACAAATTTGCCTTTACATAAATAAGCAGAAAGGGTACCAATGAACTATACAGTACAACAAATTGCAGCAATCACCAATGCACAGGTTATTGGAGATGGAGATTTAATGATCAAAAATATAGCTTTTGACAGCAGAATTATATATTCTACAAAGAATACTGCTTTTATCGCTATAAATACCCATAAAAACTCCGGTGAAAAATTTATTGAATCTGCTATAGACAGGGGGATCCAGGTAATTATTTCTGAACATCAGTATCCGCAGTTTGAAAACATAACCTGGATTATTGTTGAGAATTCTGTGGATTTTCTTCAAAAGCTGGCAAAATATCATTTCGAACATTCCCATTTGCAATCCATCGGAATTACGGGAAGTAACGGAAAAACTATTTTAAAAGAATGGCTTTACCAATGCCTGTGGAATGAATTTCCAACGGTAAAAAGCCCTAAAAGTTTTAATTCGCAAATTGGCCTTCCTCTTTCTCTTCTTCAAATCAATACTTCCCATACACTTGGGATTTTTGAAGTGGGAATTTCCCAACCGGACGAAATGGAAAATCTAGAAAATATTTTTCATCCTCAAATCGGATTGTTAACCCATATAGGAACAGCACATGCTGCCAACTTTTCTTCGGAAGAAGAACTGGTTGATGAAAAGATCAAACTTTTTAAAGATTCTCAGGTGATCATTTATAATGGTGACCATTCTTTAGTAAGCAAAAAAATAAAAGACCTGTACTCAGATAAAAAATTAATCTCTTACGGATTAAAAAAAGAAAACCAGGTCTTCATTAAAAATAATATTTCGAAAGGTGAGAACATCGTCGTTGAATATTTTGGGCAAGAAATCAGTTTTCCGGCCCATCAAAGAGACGAAGCCACGTTAACCAATGCTCTGGCGCTTATCACGGTCCTAAAGGAACTCCATATCGAAAATCAAAAGATCGTCGAAAAAATCAACACTTTAAAGGCCGTTGAAATGAGGCTTGAAGCCATCGAAGGAATTAAAGGCAATATCGTGATCAATGATTCTTTCAATCTGGATCTGGATTCTCTGAAGACTGCTCTGCAGTTTTTAAAAGAATACAATAAACCTAAGAAATCTTTGGTTCTGACAGATATTGTAGGGGTTAATACCAATTCACAGGAATTGTATGAAGAAGTTTCAGAACTGGTTAATGAGCAGCATTTCGATTCTGTATTCTTAATCGGCGATGAAATATCAAAGTTCAGTGAATTATTTAAATCTAAAACATATACTTTCATAGACACTAAAGAACTTATTGAAAGTAAATACCTTACAGAATTAGAAAATCAGATTATTCTTTTAAAAGGAGCCAGAAAATTTGAAATTGAGAGGCTTAAAGATATTCTTGAACTCAGAAAGCATGATACCGTTTTAGAAATTAACCTGAACGCAATTCTTCATAATATCAATTATCATAAATCTCTGCTGAAGCCGGGAACCAAAATGATGGCCATGGTAAAAGCCAATGCTTATGGCCTGGGAAGCTATGAAATTTCAGAATTTTTACAGCACCACCATATTGATTATTTAGGAGTAGCCTTTGCCGATGAAGGTGCGGAGCTCCGAAAAAAAGGAATTACCACTCCCATCGTGGTTATGAATCCTGAACAGCACAGCTATCAGACTATTATAGATTATAATCTGGAACCTGAGATTTACAGTTTCAGGGTTTTGGATCTTTTCTATGAAGCGGTTCAGAAGTCCGGGTATGATCAGAAATATCCCATTCATATCAAACTGGAAACAGGAATGCACCGTTTGGGATTTAAAGATTTTGAACTGGATCAGCTAAGCGAAACCTTAGACCACAAAAATCTTAAAGTTCAAAGTATGTTCAGCCATTTATCTTCTTCTGATGTACCGGAAGAAAAAGAATTTACCCTGAATCAGCTAGAAACTTTTGAAAAAAATTCAAGCTATTTAATAGAAAAGCTAGGCTACACCCCTATCCGTCATATTCTAAATTCGTCCGGTATAACAAGCTATACCAACTATCAGTATAATATGGTAAGAATTGGAATTGGAATGCTGGGGGAGTCACCAAGTAGTGAAATACAAAAACAACTGCAGTCTGTGGTAAGTTTTAAAACGGTGATTTCACAGATATCATTGGTAGAAAACGGTGAATCTGTAGGCTACAGCAGAAAATACAAAACAGATCATCAGACCCGTATTGCTACTATTCCGGTAGGATATGCTGACGGTATTCCCAGATTAATAGGAAATCAAATCGGAAAATTGGGAGTTCATAAAACTCTTGCCCCTATTGTTGGAAATATCTGTATGGATATGATGATGCTCAACGTAGACAATATTCCTAATGTAAAGGAAGGAGATACTGTCACTATTTTCAATGCTTACCCTAGCTTAAAAGAATTCGCAGCCTACTGCAAAACTATTACCTATGAAGTATTAACCTCCATTTCCCCTCGGGTGAAACGGATTTATATTAAAGATTAACTATGAGAAAACTCCTGATCATTCTCTTCGTATTCCAATTACTTTTAATCCAGTCACAAGTAAAAAAGGATTTGGTAATTCCCAAAAACCCAAGAATAGGACTATCGCTGGCCGGTGGTGGTGCCAAAGGTTTTTCACATGTTGGAGTACTTAAAGTTTTAGATTCACTGGGAGTCAAAGTAGATTACATTGGCGGAACGAGTATGGGAGCCATTGTCGGAGGTCTTTATGCTGCCGGATATTCCGGAAAGGAAATAGAAAAAATTGTCATGGATACTGATTTCTATTCTCTGATTATGGATCCTAAATCCCGACAGGAATCTACATTTTTCAATAAATCTGTTGACAAATATCTACTATCTATTCCATTAAAAAATGGAAAAATCACACTTCCTTCTTCTATAAGTACAGGTCAAAGGAACGTCTATCTCCTTAAAGAGCTTTTCAAAAATGTTTCGAACATCGATGATTTTTCTAAACTCCCTATCCCCTTCTTTTGTGTAGCCACCAATCTGGAAAGTGGAAATATGCAGATCTTTGAAAAAGGAGACCTTGTACAGTCTATTATGGCAAGTTCAGCATTTCCTTCTTTAATGGATCCTGTAAAGATAGGTGACAGTATTTATATTGATGGAGCTATGACTGTCAATTATCCTTCAAAGCCTTTAAAGGACAAAGGGATCGACATCGTCATTGGAGTGGACCTTAACCAGGATCTTTCAAAAAGAGAAGATTTAAACAATATTATTTCGATTCTCAACCAGGTGATCGACTTCGGAATAAAAAGAGATACAAGAAAGCAATATAAATATACCGATATAAACATCAAGCCGGACTTAAAAGGAATGACTGCTACCAGCTATGATGAGAAAAAAAAGATTCTTGATAGCGGCTATGTAGAGGGAATGAAATATGTCAATGTGCTGGATCAATTACCCAAACGTTCTTTTGACCGCCTAAGACAACGTGTAAACCCAATATATTCCAATGTCTATAAAATAGATAGCCTGGCCATAGAAGGAGGTAAAATATATGGTAAAAACTATGTTTTAGGGAAACTGGGACTGCGTCTCCCCTCTTTACAAACGTACGGGAATATCAACCGGATGATTGATAAACTTGTGGCTACTAACAACTACAGATTTATCAACTATGATATCATTCAGCAGAATAATGCCAATTATCTCAAGCTATATGTTACCGAAGATGATGCACGGCATTTCGTAAAATTCGGACTCCATTATGATGAAATTTTCAAAACAGGACTTCTTTTAAATTATTCAGCAAAGAGACTTTTATTTAAAAATTCCAACCTTTCAGTAGATGTGGTTGTTGGGGATAAGCTCAGATATTATCTCAATTATTTTATTGATAATGGATATATTCCCGGATTTGGTATTTATTCTTCGGGAATGAGTTTTGATCTTAAAAACACCGACAATAATATTGTAGATAAATGGGAATGGATCAGAAATGAAGCCTATATCCAATCGATATGGAAAGATAAATTTGCCATTGGAGGCGGTATAAGCCACGATTACTTCAAAGCTGAACTTAACGGTGAGAACAGGCGTTACAGCCGTTTTTTGAACCCTTATGTGTTTTTAAAGACCGATACCCAGGATGACAAAGAATTCCCTACAAAAGGGGTATATTTCGCAGCCGAAGGAAAGGTCGTAGATCTGTTAAAATCCGAAGTTGAAAAGAGAATTATCCAGATAAAAGCAGATTTAAGAATTAATATTCCGTTAGGAAAACAGTTTACTTATCGTCTTAATCTTTTTGGAGGACTTACCATTGGGGAAAATCTTCCTCAGTATTATCAGTACAGACTTGGCGGAATTTTTGAACAGAATATTATCAATTTCAAAAGTTTTGGAGGGTTTTACTTTGCACAGCTTCATACCAACAATGTCATATTAGCATCTAATGATATCCAGTTTAAGTTCAACAAAAACTATTTTATCAGCGGAAATTTCAGCTTTGCCAATCTTTCTAATGACATCAAATTTGAAGATGCAGTTAAAGTAAATTTTAGCTCACTGGGAATAACGGCAGGATATAAATCTCCTTTCGGCCAGATTAAAGTAAACTTTAGCCACTCACTTAAAAATAATCAAAAAGGCATATTCAGTGTTATTTTAGGACACTGGTTTTAAAACAATGATACAATTCTTTTACGAAAACTTACCGGAAAGTGTAAGTACGGATTACAAACAATGGCTGGAAGATATTATTCTTTCAGAAGGAAAAAAACAGGGAGAAATCAATTACATTTTTTGTGATGACGAATATCTTCTCAAGATCAATCAGGACTATTTACAGCATGATTATTATACAGATATTATCACTTTTGATTATGTAAAAGGGAAAACAATAAGCGGAGAGATTTTCGTATCTTTGCAACGCATTTCCGACAACTCCTCTACCCTATCCCGAGATTATGAAGAAGAATTAAGAAGGGTTCTTGCCCATGGTATTCTTCATCTTTCAGGGTATAAGGATAAGACTGAGGACGAGGAAAAAGAGATGCGGAGAATGGAAGATCTGTACTTATCCAGATATAACGATTTAAAGAATTAAAATTAAAGAATTACTTAAAGCTATATATCTAAAGTGCTCTATTCTAGTTGTAATATACATTTACCTAGAGTGCATTCTCCAAAAATGTTTCACGTGAAACATTGCTAGTAAGAACAAAGTGTAAAGCTTAAAATAAGCGAGATAAAAATGATTTCAGAAATATATGATGTAATAGTAGTAGGTGCCGGACACGCAGGTTGTGAAGCCGCAGCCGCAGCCGCGAACCTGGGTTCAAAGACCCTACTCGTTACTATGAATATGCAGACCATCGGACAGATGAGTTGCAACCCGGCAATGGGTGGAATCGCAAAAGGACAGATCGTAAGAGAGATTGATGCAATGGGGGGATACTCCGGAATTATAGCAGATAAATCTGCCATTCAATTCAAAATGCTGAATCTTTCAAAAGGTCCTGCTATGTGGTCTCCAAGAACCCAAAATGACAGAATGCTTTTCGCAGAAGAATGGCGATTAGCGTTAGAGAATACTCCCAATCTTGATTTCTTTCAGGATATGGTAAAACAGCTTATTGTAGAAAACAATAAAGTAACAGGAGTGATTACTTCTTTAGGAATAGAAGTAAAAGGAAAATCTGTAGTCTTAACAAACGGAACATTTCTTAACGGATTAATTCACGTTGGTGATAAACAATTAGGCGGAGGAAGAATGGGAGAACCGAGAGCATTTGGTATTACCGAACAACTCGTTTCTTTAGGATTTGAAGCAGGAAGAATGAAGACCGGTACTCCACCAAGAGTAGATGGAAGAAGTTTGGATTATTCTAAAATGGAAGAACAGAAAGGAGATGAAAATCCTCAAAAATTCAGCTATCTCGATACTCCAAAATTAACGAAACAATTGAGCTGTCATATTGTATATACTAATGAAACGGTACACGATATTTTGCGTGAAGGTTTTGACAGGAGTCCAATGTTCAATGGTACGATTCAAAGTTTAGGTCCAAGATACTGTCCAAGTATCGAAGATAAAATCAATCGTTTTGCAGAAAGAAACAGACATCAGCTTTTCGTAGAACCTGAAGGATGGAGAACTGTAGAGATCTACGTAAATGGATTCAGCTCTTCCCTTCCTGAAGATGTACAGATAAAAGCGATGAAACATATTCCAGGATTTGAAAACGTAAAAGTATTCCGTCCGGGCTATGCTATAGAATATGATTACTTCCCTCCTACCCAATTGAAACATACCTTAGAAACAAAATTAATTGATAATTTATATTTCGCAGGACAAATCAATGGTACTACAGGATATGAAGAGGCAGCAGGCCAAGGTCTGATTGCAGGTATTAATGCACACAATAAAGTTCACGAAAAAGATGAATTCATCCTTAACAGAGATGAAGCTTATATTGGAGTACTAATAGATGATCTGATTACAAAAGGAACTGAAGAACCTTACAGAATGTTTACTTCACGTGCCGAGTACAGACTTCTTTTGAGACAGGACAATGCAGATATCAGATTGACAGAAAAAGCGTATCAATTAGGATTGGCAAAAGAGGAAAGATTAAAGAAAGTAGAATCTAAAATATCTGATAGTCAGTCACTTGAAGAGTTTTTACGAGAAACTTCTTTAAAACCAGGAATGATTAATCCTATTCTGGAATCTATAGAAAGTAATCCTGTAGATCAGGCTTACAGAGCAGCTCAGATCCTTACCAGACCGAATATGACTCTGCATAAACTTGATGAAATTGAAGCCATCAAGGAGTTCTCTTCTCAATATAGCGACGAAGTAAGAGAGCAGGCGGAGATTAATATCAAATACAGAGGGTATATAGAAAAAGAAAAGGAGAATGTAGCCAAGCTAAACCGACTGGAAAACATTAAAATCCCTGAAGATTTTGATTATTCAAAGCTATCCAGCCTTTCTACAGAAGCCAAACAGAAGATGACTAACGTCCGCCCTAAGACTATAGCGCAAGCTGGAAGAATAAGCGGAGTCTCTCCATCCGATATAAACGTTTTACTGGTATATTTAGGACGTTAAAAAAATAAATGTTTCACGTGAAACATTTAAAAAATTAAAGCTAAAATTAAGGTATTTAAGAGCGTATTTCAGCTTTTAGATATCTTAATTTTTAAATATAAAGATAACGACTTCAATGAAAATAAAAGATCATTTTCTTTCACAGGAAATATTTGAGATTAAAGAAACACAAACCAAGGGAGTATTTAAAACCACCCCTATCCCATCCCATATTTCCAAATATTATGAAAGCGAAGATTATATTTCCCATCATCAGGATTCCGGAAGTCTGAAAGAAAAATTATATAAATTTCTTCAGTCTTTTAACCTTCAGTATAAAAAAAATATACTGATCGATAGAATCAAAAAAGGATCAAAAGTTTTGGACTACGGATGCGGTGCCGGAGAATTTGTAAAGTATATAGAAAACGATTTTGAAACTTTCGGTTTTGAACCTGATGCTGATGCAAGAAAAGCAGCGGAAAGTAAAATAACCAAAGCCAAAATTCTGGACGATATCAATAAAATTGAAGATCAAAGCCTGAATGCAATTACATTATGGCATGTATTTGAGCATATAGAGAACCAGGATGAAATGCTGAATATATTTCACGGGAAATTAAAAGAAAAAGGTCTTTTGATAATTGCTGTTCCCAACCCTACTTCTTACGATGCAAAACATTATAAAGAATATTGGGCAGCTTATGATGTACCAAGACATATCTATCATTTTTCTAAAAATGGAATGGAAAATTTAATTTCAAAGAAATCAGATTGGAAAATGAGAAAAATAAAACCACTTGTCCTGGACTCATATTATATCTCCATGCTAAGCGAAAAATATAAAAAATCACCCCTTTTTTGGCTAAAAGCAACCTTCTATGGAACGATTTCGAACGTAAAAGCCCTTTTTTCGAACGAATTCTCCAGTTTGATATACATTATCGAAAAAAAGTAGAAAATCGATTTTTGAGCCATTTATGAGGGTCAATTTTAAGCCTTTTTACCTAAAAAATAAAAAACTCAGGAAAATTTCCTGAGTTTTTCAATTTATACAAATATCATCTTATATGATGATTTTCAATTTTTCGTTCAAAAAGAGATAGAAAAATTTCCTACCCGTAAGATTTTTAAAAATTCTTCACGCCTTCAGAAATATTCAATTTTTTTTTTATGACCTAAAAAAAATAATTACCACTCCATTCAAAAAAAAGACCGGAAAATACCGGTCTATTGTTTTATAGATCAACAATCAAATTACTTACAAAATTTGCATTTCCTTGAATAACAAAAATTGTTGTGTTGTCCACTTTAAATTTTACATCTGAAATCACACCCGCTCCAAAAGTATGTGCATTGAAGAAAAGTTCAGGAACCGGATACATCGGCTGAATAGTATACATCGCCCCTACCCTCTTGTGATTACTGGAAAGCACAGGGGTAATTAAAACTGATGCTCCTCCATTGACAACAGGCAAAGGTGTTTTTACCGATGACAAAACATATTGAGCTTTATTAGATGGATCCGCCAAAAATACAGATGAAGGAGTAAATTCAACTTTAGGTTGATTAGAAATATAGATATTACCTCTGATAGTAGTTGATTGAATAATTGTACTGCTAATATCAATCAAGTTTGTCAGCGCATTACTTCCAAGAACAGTCGAATTATTGGCAATCAAACAATAATTTAATTTTTTAGCTGCTACTGTAACCAATTTAGATGATGAAGTAAAATTATTATTTACAATAGTAATAAAGGAGTACTCATTGAGTTCTGAATTCAATTCATCACGATCCTTATCAAACAGGATTCCCAGGGAATGTCCAATAAAATGATTATCAGAAATCTCTAAAGACTCAGTTCTCGCTAAGATACCTGCTGCATACCTGGAATAATCCCCTTCGGTATAAAGAATGTGTGACACATTATTCTTAACAGTAATACGCTGGCAATCACCACCTTTTCCCTGGATAATAAATAAACACTGCCCTCCGTTATACAGCATTTCTCTTCCTGTAACGTGAATATGCTTCAAGTTATTCGAAGTAATAAATACATTTGAAATAGTACAGCCCTTATCCGGCCAAAGATATACTCCTGCATTAACGATCTCAGCGATATTATCAGAGATTGAAATATTGGTGATATTTCCTTTTTCTTTTTGAATTCCAGCTACAAAATTCATTCTCGTATAATTGTAAACCTTGTTGTTGGAGAATGAAGAATTACTTCCATGGATCTCACAAGCACAACCTACTAATCTCGTTGCCTCATTTCCCATAAAAACATTGTCATGAACCGACAAAAAATTCACATTTCCATAGATCGTAGAATGATCATAATTCACCTTTTCATTACTCATCACAAGATTTTCAAAAATACAATTATGAATGGAAACTTTACTTCCGTTTCCAGCCCAACCTGCTCCAATACAATTGGTTAAATCCCCATTCGTCCAGTATAATCCATCTATATCCACATTCGTACAATTCCCGCCTTCAAAGCCTATTCTACGTTTATAGGATGTCCTTAACTGAGAAATTTCACCATTGAAATCAATGACTCCCCTACCCTTAAAACTCATATTATAAATAGGCTTAAAAAGCTCAGGATCAACAGCATTGAGACCTGAAAATAGAACAAAGGCTTTATCATCAAAGTACTCACTCAGCTTAATGACACTGTAGTCCTCAAATTCAACATCAAGATAAGATCTAAGTTCCAGAATATTAGCATGTGCCGTCCTTAACGCCAGATCATCAGTGTGAGAATCAATAAGATAATGACCACTGGGAAAGATTAATTTCAATCCAAGCTTAGAACTAATATCGAAGGCTTTTTGAATAGCCGGCCTTTGATCTGCTGTATAGGAAGACCTAGCTCCAAAACTAGTAACATATACCCTTTTAGTAGAAAAAACGACAGTGTTTACGTAGTACTCATTTCCTCTCGAGCGATAAATAATTTCATCTTCTAGTACTCTACTATCATTCGGAATTAGGAAAGTTTCATCAATCCATGTGCTTACTTTTTGAAAGGTGACACTCTCCCCGGTAAAGCTATCAATAAGCTGAACAAGATTATCATTAGGAGCAGAATTTCCTACTGCAAAAAAATCATTTGTATACATCATAATATTTTAATTTGGTACTACAAATGTATCTCCCGCTGACGCCAAAACTTGACGCAAATAAAAAAAATACCAGAAAAAAATAAGATAATACAAACAAAATTTGCTTCAAAAAGCATCGAAAATAAAAGCAAAATGTCCATTTATAGTTATAACTTTTTATTATAACTATAAGTAATATCACTCAGTCAACCCATGCAAAAATGCTTTGATAAGAATAAAATAAACTTAGAAAAATTCAGGTTTTGAACAGAATATTCAAACAAATATACGCACCGGACAGCAGTTTATTGACCATAGATTTTATTATATTCACTAATTATAACAATATTCAATATATATTTAGTATCGAATCAATTCAATTAGGTATTAACATAATCACAAAAATCAATCTTCATGTATAGAAATAACGTAATAAAATACAACAAGCTTACTGCTTTTTTATAGGCTCAATTGTTACTAAAACAGGTTAAAAACATGGATATTTTAATTTTTCTTGCTCATAAAAATTGCATTAAATTTCAAATTATAGATGAGTGAAAAATTCTGACACAAAAAAAACCTGCTAATAGAATTAGCAGGTTTTATATTTTAAAATTAAAAAATTAATTGTTGATTGCAGCTACACCAGGAAGCTCAAGTCCTTCAAGACTTTCAAGCATTGCTCCCCCACCTGTAGAAACATAACTTACTTTTTCACCGTATCCGAATTGTTTAACAAAAGCAACACTGTCACCTCCACCCACTAAAGAGAAAGCACCTAATTTTGTTGCTTCAGCAATACTGTCACCAAGAGCAACAGTTCCTCCGGCAAAATTTGACATTTCAAAAACACCAATAGGCCCGTTCCATAGGATAGTTCTGGAATTTAAAAGTACATCATTAAACTGATCTCTTGATTTGTGTCCCGCATCAAGTCCCATCCATCCTTCAGGAATAGAATAAATATCAGCTTCTTTTCTTTCAGCATCATTACTGAAACTCTCAGCGATAATAGCATCAGAAGGAAGATATACTTTTACATTATGTTCTTTAGCTTTACCTAATATTTCTAATGCCAATGGAAGCTTGTCTTCTTCTACCAGAGAATTTCCGATTTTACCTCCCAACGCTTTAATAAAAGTAAAGGCCATACCTCCACCAATAATCAAATTATCTACTGCAGGAAGGATATTTTCTATAATGGTGATTTTAGTTGAAACTTTAGAACCTCCTAAAATAGCAGTTACCGGTCTTTCTCCACTTTTTAATACTTTGTCAATAGCTTTAAGTTCGTTAGCCATTAATAAACCGAAGAACTTAGTCGAAGGAAAGAATTTTGCAATGACAGCTGTAGAAGCATGAGCTCTGTGCGCCGTTCCAAATGCATCGTTTACATAAGCATCACCCAATTTGGAAAGTTGCTCAGCAAAACCTTCGTCTCCTTTTTCTTCTTCATTATGAAAACGTACATTTTCCAATAATAAGATCTCACCAGGTTTCAATTCTGAAGCAGCTTTCTCAGCTTTCTCACCAATAGATTCATCAACAAATTTAACTTCCTGCCCAAGAACGTTGGAAATTTCACCTATAATATGTTTCAGAGAAAACTCATCTTTCACCTCTCCTTTTGGTCTTCCAAGGTGTGTGATCAAGATGACAGATCCGCCATCGTTAAGAATTTTCTCTACTGTAGGTTTTACCGCAACAATTCTTGTGTTATCCGTTACCTGAAGCTGGTCATCCTGCGGAACATTGAAATCCACTCTTACCAGTGCCTTCTTATCTTTAAAATTGAAATCATTGATTGTTTTCATAAATATCGTTGAATTTTCGTTTCACAAATGTAAGGTTTTAAACTTTTTCAACAGATCCATTGAAATAAAAGTTTTCAAAAACTTTCCCCATCCCCATTCACTCACTAATCAACAATTTTTTCTCTTATAAAGAAAAGAATAATGTAGTTGTTGTTGAGTGTTGTTAGTTTCGGGGATAAGTTTTAGGCTAAAAGTTTATAACAAATAGCTTTTGTTAAATTCATATTTAACTCACATTATAAATTACTGTAAACCTGCTAATTCACACACTTATTAACAGATGTTGATAACTTTACTAAATACCGATTATTAGTAATTTTTTTATGGAAAAAGTTTGGATTAACTGAAGAAAACAATTTGAAAGTTGTGGTTAAAACTTCCGGAAAGGTTTTCTATTACGAAATAAATTCATCTTTAAAAATAGAAAGTTGATAAAAGTTTTCCACACTTATTAACATACCTTTTAACAATTAACCCCCGGTTTACTAACACTATTTGTTATTATTCTTACCTTTGTAAGGAAATAGAATCTAATAAAGCTTAATACAAGTATTATGAAAAGAAAAATTGCTATTGCAGCGGACCATGCAGGCTATGAATATAAGGAGATTGTTAAGAACTATCTCTCAGAACGCTTTGAAGTTCAAGATTTTGGCACGTTTTCCACAAACAGTGTGGATTATCCGGACTTTGTACACCCTGCTGCAACCTCTGTAGAAAACGGAGAGAATGAACTGGGAATTTTGATCTGTGGAAGCGGAAATGGAGTTCAGATCACTGCGAACAAACATCAGAAGATAAGATGCGCACTTTGCTGGATGCCCGAGATTGCAACACTGGCAAGACAGCATAATGATGCTAATATGATTTCGATGCCGGCAAGGTTTATATCCAAGGAAGTGGCTATTGATATTGTAGAGAAATTTCTTTCAACAGATTTCGAAGGTGGAAGACACCAAAATAGAGTTGATAAAATTGCAGCTTGCTAAATATACTGAGGCTTGTAAATCCATTTACAAGCCTTATTTATTTTTTATTCGTACATTTGCAGTGTTCAATAGGAATTACATTCTATTATTCTTCGGAACCTTTTTAATCTATAAAAAGATATTTAACAAAAGGTTTTCTCTTTTCTTCTCCATATTTGTATTAAATTTATACAAAACTAAAATTCCCGTTATAGCTGATTTAAAAAGGAAATTACTGTTGATTGACTAAAAGAAATTGAATAGTAAAATTAAGTTACCTTTATATAAGCATAAGTGGAAAATTTAGAAAAAGGTTTTAATTGAATTAAAGCCAGAAACAATTAAAAGAAAATTAAAATGCCAAAAAAAAGAAAATATATAAGTCATAAAAATGATTTGAAAATGATGGAAATCGGGAGACTGATTCTTCGTTTTATGAATGCTAACGCATCAAAAATTTATAATTATAAACAGATTGCTGACGGGATAGATTATAAGAACCCGAGACAGCGCGAACTTGTTATCCAGGCACTGCATAAACTTCAGGGATCGGAAAAGATTAAGGAAGTGGAAAAAGGTAAATATATTGTGAATTTGAAAATTGCGGGAACACTATCCGGAATTATCGATTTCAATCAAAGTGGAAATGCCTATGTAAGTGTAGAAGAAATGGAAGATGATATCTTCGTTCATGCGAAAAATGTGAAAGATGCTTTGCAAGGTGATAAGGTTCTTATTATAACTTACCATTATAAAGGAAAGAAACTGGAAGGCTCTGTATTGGAAGTTCTGGAAAGAAACAGAACAGAGTTTGTAGGGACTTTTCAGAAGGTAGCCCACAAAGATTTTGGGTTTGTAGTCTGCGACAAAAAATCTATCAATACAGATATTTTTATTCCGAAAACAAAATTCAATGATGCCCAGGATGGAGATAAGGTGATTGTTAAAATGACTGAATGGAAACCTGGAGATAAAAATCCTGAGGGGGAAATCATTCAGGTATTGGGGGCTCCGGGAGAACACGAGACGGAGATCCACTCTATCCTTGCAGAATATGGACTTCCTTATGAATTTCGACCGGAAGTTGAAGCCGATGCAGACAAGATCGACAGAAGCATTACGGATGAAGAGGCCTCGAAGCGCTGGGATATGCGTGATATCTGTACATTTACCATAGACCCTAAAGATGCTAAAGACTTTGATGATGCTTTATCTATCAGAAAACTGGAAAATGGAAATTGGGAAATTGGAGTTCATATTGCAGATGTATCCCATTATGTAGTTCCGGGAACGATTCTGGATGATGAAGCTTATAAAAGAGCAACCTCGGTGTATTTAGTAGACAGAGTTGTTCCGATGTTACCTGAAGTATTGAGTAATGATGTTTGTTCTCTTCGTCCCAACGAAGATAAATATACGTTTTCAGCCGTTTTTGAATTGAACGATCAGGCAGAAATTCAAAAACAGTGGTTTGGAAGAACGGTAATCCATTCAGACAGAAGATTTACCTATGAAGAAGCTCAGGAACGTATAGAAACGGGAGAAGGCGATCTTGCCGAAGAGATAAATACTCTGGACAAACTAGCCAAGATTTTGCGTGATGAACGTATCAGAAAAGGAGCTATTACTTTTGACAGAAGTGAAGTGAGATTCAATCTGGATGAAAATAACGAACCGATTGGGGTTTACTTTAAAATAAGTAAGGATTCCAATCACCTGATTGAAGAATTCATGCTTTTAGCTAATAAAAAAGTATCTGAATTTGTCTCATTGACGAAAAAAGGAGAAATCACCAACAATACATTTATTTACAGGATCCACGATGATCCGGATCCTGCAAAACTGGAAGCATTGAGAGATTTTGTGTCTACTTTCGGATATACAATGAATCTTGCCAATACCAAAAAAGTAGCAGAATCCTTGAATAAATTACTTCATGATGTCAAAGGAAAAGGAGAAGAGAATATGATTGAAACGCTGGCCATGAGAAGTATGAGTAAGGCGGTATATTCTACAGATCCTATTGGGCATTACGGACTGGGCTTCGATTATTACAGTCACTTCACCTCTCCTATCCGTCGTTATCCGGATTTGATTGCTCACCGTCTTCTTCAGCATTATCTGGATGGAGGAAAATCTCCAGACAGACCGCAGCTTGAAGATAAAGCAAAACACTGCAGTTCTATGGAAAGACTGGCAGCTGATGCAGAAAGAGATTCCATCAAATTCATGCAGGTGAAATTTATGGAAAAACATCTTGGAGAAACATTTACAGGAGTGATTTCAGGAGTTGCAGAATTTGGTTTTTGGGTTGAAATACCTGAAAATGGTGCAGAAGGATTAATCAAGCTGAGAGACCTTGTGGATGATTCTTACTCATATGATGCAAAAACACATGCTGTATATGGGGTAAGACACGGAAACAGATATCAGTTGGGAGATGAACTTTGCATTAAGGTAGTGAAAGCTAATCTTATTCAAAAACAATTAGACTTTCAGGTCGTTTAAAATAACAATAAAGGGAGGCTGTTCTGCACAAGGACAGCCTCTTTTTTTTTCAGTTTTTTCAAAGGAACAGAATTATTCTTACGCGCTATCTCCGGACTTCAGAAACATTTACCCTCTTATTTTTACTTTATTTTCTTATCCTAAACTTGCTTTAATTGGAGTTGATATATAACAACTTTATTGAATAATTAAATCATAAAGTCTAACTTTGTATAAAACGGAATGAAAATCTTTTTCATTTTAAATCATATTAAATGTTTGAACTTGTACTATCTGCCGTTATACTAGGATTCATGCTGAGTCTGGTTTTTATAGGGCCTATATTTTTCCTCTTAATTGAAACCAGCTTTTCCAGAGGCCCCAAACATGCTTTGGCTTTAGATCTGGGAGTAATCAGTGCAGATTTATTGTGCATTGTTGCGGCATATTATGCCAGTTCGGATATTGTCACTTTAATTGATAAACATCCCGGGTTTTACAGGATAACTTCTATCCTTATTTTTGTGTACGGAATTGTAATGCTGGTCACCAAAACCAAAATGCATATGCCCGGCGAAGAAAGAATTATCGGACAAAATTATTTTAAAACGTTTTTTAATGGTTTTTTCTTCAATCTCTTAAATGTAGGAGTCATCCTTTTCTGGCTGGTAACGGTAATTTCTGTAAGAAATCAATATCCCGACACCAGCAGTTTTATTTTATATATAGGCATTGTACTGGCAACCTATCTTTCCATCGATCTTGCTAAAATATTTCTTGCCAAGCAATTTCACGATAAACTTACCCAGAAGCTGGCTAATAAAATCAGGAGAGTGGTTGGGGTAATTCTTATAGTTTTCAGTTTCTTTATTTTCCTGCAGAGCTTTAAAAAGTTTAATCAGTTTGAAAGACAATTAGAGGAAGCTGAAAAGAAAGAAGTCAAATATCAAAAAACAGAATGAAAAAAAATATCTTTCCACAACCCCTTAAAAAGGGGGCTAAAATAGCTGTTATTTCCCCTGCTGGAGCTGTAGATGTAGCTCAGCTGGAAAAGGGAATAGAAATGATTAAAAATAAAGGATTTGAACCTGTTTTGGGAGAGCATCTTTATACCAAGTTTTCAAATGGTTATAATTATGCCGGAACAGAGCAGGAAAGAATACAGGATATCAACTGGGCTTTAAATGATAAAGAAGTGGGTGCTATTTGGGCTTCCAGAGGAGGCTATGGCTGCCAGCACCTGATCCGGCATCTGAAATTGAAAAACTTCACCAAAAATCCGAAATGGTATATCGGCTATTCTGATAACACGGTGATACAAAGTTATCTGCTGAAGAAAGGATTTGTTTCCATTCATGGGCAGACCATCAAAACGTCAAGCTTTGGAGTAACAGAAGAAAGCTATGACATGATCTTTGATATCTTAAAAGGGAAAACTCCAAAATACAGTCTGAATTCTCATGCATTAAATAAAAAAGGCAATATAGAAGGGGAAATTGTAGGAGGAAATTTAGCCCTGGTGTATGCCCTTCTGGGAACCCGTTATTCTTTTGAATTTAAAGACAAAATTCTATTCATTGAAGATATCGGAGAAAATTTTTATGCCTTAGACCGAATGATTATGAGTCTTGAATTAGCTGGGGTTTTTCATAAAATCAAAGGGCTTATTGTAGGAGGAATGACCAATATGGGAGATGAAAAAGACAATAAAAGCTATGAAGAAAGCTTTGACGAATTTGCTTATCAAATGATTTCAGAAAGACTTTCAAAGTATAAATTCCCTGTAGTTTTTGGTTTTCCAAATGGACACATTAAAGATAACAGACCTCTTTTAATTGGAGGAAATGCTAAAATAAAAGTGGAGACTAAAGTAAAGATTGAGTTCTAAGATGTACTAATTCTCAAATTCAGACTATGGCTCATCATAATGATTTTGGTAAAATAGCAGAAGACCTGGCCGCTGATTATCTTCGGAAAGAGGGCTATACCATATTGGCCAGAAACTTTCGTTTTCAGAAAGCGGAGATTGATATTATTGCTGAAAAAGAAGATGTAATCATTATTGTAGAAGTAAAAGCAAGATCTACGGATGCATTTATCCTCCCTCAGGAAGCCGTTACCAAAACGAAGATGAAGTCGATTGTCTCTGCAGCCAACCATTATTTAGAGGAAACAGATAAAAAGAATGAGGTAAGATTTGATATTATTTCAGTTCTTCCTGATGAAAAAAGAAAATTAAGTATTGACCATATAATCGATGCTTTTCAGGCATTGGATGCCAACTGATCAATACGTGTTTCAGCATATAAAGGAGTCAGCCAATATCAAAAAATTCAGATAGTAACAGACTCGTATATGGAAACATTTTTACATTAAAATTTCAAGACTATGAAGACAATATTTATAACCGGAGCTACTTCTGGTATAGGAAAATCCACAGCAGAACTTCTGGCAAAACAAGGCAACAGAATAATCATTTGCGGTAGAAGAAATGAAGCATTAGAATCTTTAAAAACGGAGTTATCTGAATTTACCGAAATATTTAGTTTAATATTTGATGTGAGAAACCTTGAAGAAGTTGAGACAGCCATTAATTCCCTTCCTGAAAATTGGAAGGATATTGATGTTCTGGTTAATAATGCCGGGAATGCACATGGATTAGATCCTCTTTCTGCCGGCAAGACTGATGACTGGGATTCTATGATTGACGGAAACGTAAAGGGACTGCTCTATGTTTCAAAAATGATCATTCCAATTATGAAAACTAAAAATTTAGGTCATATTGTCAATATAAGTTCTGTGGCAGCAAGGCAAACGTATGCCAATGGAGTTGTTTACTGTGCTACCAAAAAGGCCGTGGATGTGATTTCTGAAGGAATGAGACTGGAGCTTACAGAGTTTGGAATTAAAGTGACCAATATTCAGCCGGGAGCTGTGGAAACGGATTTTTCTTTAGTGAGGTTTAAAGGAGACAGTGAAAAAGCGTCAACCGTATACGCCGGATATGAACCTTTAAAAGCAGAAGACATTGCAGATGCTATCGCTTACTGTGTAAATGCGCCTAAACATGTTTGTGTTTCTGATATGACCATTTATCCAAGTGCTCAGGCAGAACCAAGAACCATCTACAGAAAATAGTCTCAAAATAAAGGAGTAAATTTGCAGCATATTAAAAAGCAATTTTGCGGTTTAGCTTAAAATAAAAAAATGAAAATTTTATATCTTGAAACCTCTTCTAAAAACTGTTCTGTAGCGATTTCAGACAATGAAAAACTATTATGTCTTTCCGAAGAAGTTTCTGAAAACTATAAACAGTCTGAAAGCCTGCACACATTTGTAGAGTGGGCATTGGAAGGAGCAGGAATTTCACTGAAAGATATTGAGGCTGTGTCACTAGGTAAAGGGCCGGGTTCTTATACGGGATTAAGAATTGGAGCAGCTTCTGCAAAAGGATTTAGCTATGGACTGAATATTCCAATGATTGCCGTTAATTCTATGGAAAGCATGATAGAGCCTTTTTTAGGGCATAACTATGATTTTGTAGTGCCATTGATCGACGCAAGGAGAATGGAGGTTTATACGGCGGTTTATGACGGTCTGACGGGGATTGAAGTCAGTACTACAGAAGCAAAGATTTTAGATGAAACCTCTTTTGAAGAGTTTAAAGATAAAAAAGTGATATTTGTAGGTGACGGAGCCAAGAAGGCGAAAGAGATTCTGAATCTTCCCCAGGCTGACTTTAAAGACGATGTCTACCCTTCTGCACAGTTTCTTATCAAAAGAACATTAGAGAAAATAAACAATAAAGACTTTGAAGATACCGCTTATTTTGAACCTTTTTATTTGAAAGATTTCCATGGAGTAAAGAAAAAGAAATCTTCAGATTCTAATGACCAGTAAAAAAAGCAATTACATAAAAAAAGCGAAGATTTAATCTTCGCTTTTTTATTTTATTGGGGCCTTTTAGGAATGGTTGATTCCGTGGGCTGCTGTGTTGCTCTTTTCTTTTTTTCCTGCTGGTTGTTACTGCCAGGCTTTTTTGGAGGTTCTAAGCCCTCTAAATTATTGTTATTGAGGCCGGCTTTTTGTAAGCCTTCCTGTACAGGTACAGATGAATTGGCATTAGGCTGTACAGGCACTTCTGGCTGCTTAGGAACAGAATTTCCTTTATTGTCAGTGGCCTGGAAGCTAAGATCACTTTTCAGATAATTCAGCATTTCTTTGGCTCTCACTCCTTCCGGAGTTTTAGAATAATTCAGTGCAATCTGCTCAAGCTGCAGGATCATAACCTCTTTTCCACTGGATTTTCCTGCATTAAAGGCATTAAGTAAATACAGTTTAGGAACTAAAGCATCTTTTGGAAACTTTTGGATCGTCTGGTCAATAATGTTCTTACTGTCATCAAACTTCTCCGATTCAAATAAAGCATAGGCCTTTTTATATTCATTTTCAACATCTTCCGTAGATTTTACAAATGAATTATTTTTAGGATTTCTTGCAAATTCAGCGTATGAAGTATAAGGGTAGTCCTTTAAAAGAATCTGTTTGGCCCTGTCTGATATCTGAGGATTTTTCTCGTAATTCATGGCAAAAATCTCATACAGTGCCTGAAGCATTACCTTCTCTTCAGGTTTTACATCTACAAGGTCATACAGCGTTTTTGTAGCTAAAGGCGTATTGGTAAAATAATTCTGATACATGATTCCAAGGCCTAAAGAGGCTGTATCCCTATCCTTTTTCAGCTGGGATAGTTTACCCTGGTCTGTTGGGATCTGCTCAATATAATAAGCCGGTTCAAAACGTCTGGGGTTAGGGGCGGCTGTCACTCCTAAAGCTTCATTCTTCATGTCTTCAATAGAAACCATCTTTTTTGAAAAACGCCAGTTATCAGCAAGAGCTCTGTCTCCCCAAACCTGTTTAAAGGATGATGTTCCTTTACTTACTGTTCCGGTATTACTAAAATAAAAACCTTTTGTAGTAACCCCAAAGTCTTCAAAAGCATTGGTATTATTGGCAAAAATAGAATTGGCATTATAATCTCCGGTATCAAAACCTTTGTTTCTTTCCGCACGTCTTCTCTCAAGCTCTTCTTTCTCTTCTTTAGCCTTTAGCTTAGCGATATACTTGGAGAAAAAGTCTGTTTTCTGCCCCTCATCCATCCTTGCTAACGAAAGAATACTATCATTTTTTTTAATCAGATAATAGTTTTTCGATATTTTTTTAATGTATTCAGACTGATCTTTCAGCAAAACCTTGGAAGGCTCATAAGTCATTACCACAAGTGCTGAATCATAGTAACTTCCGGCACCGATATAGTCATTCTTTTCCAGATAGCTCTTCCCTATTTCGTAATATGCCAAACCTCTGATTTGAGGATCGGAAACCTTTTCAAATAAAGATTTTCTGAAAAACTGCTGGGCTTCGTCTTTTTTTCCTGCCTTATTGGCCATCAGACCTAAAGCATAATAAAATTCATTCTTTCTGGAAGCGTAAGTCCCTTTTTTACTGATGCTTTCCAGGTAATTTTTTGCGCCATTGTAGTCTCCTTTTCCATTAAAAGTCTTGGCAATAGCAATCTGGGATTTTACTTCAAATTCAAAATCATTGGCATATTTGTAGGCTGCAGCATAGCTGTCTCTTGCCTTTTCATTTTGTCCGAGATTTTCCTGTACCTGCCCTCTGAGATAAGCAATCCTGCTCTTAAGCTTCCTGTTACCATTCAGTTCAAATGCTTCATCCAGCTCTTTTGCAGCCTCCTCTTTCTTACCGGAATCCAACAGAGACTCAGCATAATAAATACTCAGAAGTTTTGCATAGGTTTTATTGATCTTCTCCCCTTTCAGCTTGGCAAAAGTTTCATGGGCTCTATGATAATCTTTGATGTTGTCATAAGCTAACCCCTGATAAATTCTTGCCAATGGAATCCTTTTATCATCTTTCATACGGGTGAAGACATAATTCAGGGCATCCAGAGCTTCCAATGGTTTGTTTTGATAAATTCTGGATTGTGCCAGAATCATATAGGCTTCAAAAATCTGTTTATTCTTCTCTTCCCCGTTTCTGATCACCGAATATTTATTGATAGCCTTCAGTGCTTTAGCTTCAGCGATCTCTAAAGTGGTAGCCCCTTTATTCTGGCCGTCATCCTGATTATCCTGGGCGTTTCCAGGCATATTTCCCTGCATTCCCGGGATATTCGGGATACCGGTGCCATTTCTTCCCGATGTCTTGGGGTTGGCTACTTCAGCCATTTTCATGGAATTCTCTGCAAAAGCTGCAGACTGTCCAAGATCACTTCCTAAAGGCTGTTCTTCATAGGTGAGAATAGGGATATAAGGAGCATAAAAATTATCTTTATGTCCCTTGTCTCTGGTGGTAAACTCACTGTTTAATGCATCCTTAGCATTAAAAAGGGTGTTATAATATGTGGAAAAACCTTTCAATAGCTTAGACCGCTGCTCTGGCTTTTTTGTTTTGGTAGCACATGAAGCAACGATACACATTACTAAAAGGAACAATATATTCTTTTTCATTATTCAATATAACTAGCTAATCTGCTTTTTATTATCAGCAGTTTGATGATTTTGTAAAAATAATAAAATTTTATAATGAATAATATTTATATTTCTCTCAAAATTTTGTAAACCAAATGGGTAGGAAGCCCCATAATAGTATAAAAACTTCCTGTCATGCTTGTAATCTTAGCCATACCCAGCCATTCCTGAATACCATAGCTGCCCGCTTTATCGAAAGGTTTGTACCCCTGAACATAATAGTCTATTTCCTCATCGGTAATCTCATCAAACGTTACATCGGCTACATCGGTCTCGGTAATAGATCGATCAGCTGTTTTTACCGTGATTCCGGTATAAACCTGATGTGTTTTTCCGGAAAGCTGGCGAAGCATCTTCCGGGCATCAGCTTCATCGGCCGGTTTGCCAAGAATCTGATCATCAATAGCCACAACCGTATCGGATGTGAGTAGAACTTCGTCATCGATAAGGCTTCTGAAGGTGTCTGCTTTTAACTGAGATAAATAAGCGGCCGCTTCCTCTATTTTAATATGGTCTGGCAGAATTTCTTCACAATCTGTTTTTACCACTTCAAATTCAAAACCAAGACTGGAAAGAAGTTCCTTTCTTCTTGGGGATTGTGATGCTAAAAGTAATTTCATGAATACGAATTATACAGATTGAGTATTATCATCATGCCAGTTCCCCTGAACTTTCATAACCTGCTCTATGACGTCACGCACAGCACCGCTCCCCCCTTTTTTGGGAGAAATATAACTGGAAATTCCTTTTACTTCCGGAACTGCATTTTCAGGGCATGCTGCTATTGCAGAACTTTCCATGATATGGATATCCGGAAGATCATCTCCCATAGTCAGGATTTCTTCATTTTTAAGATTGTATTTCTTTTTAAAATCCTCAAAATCCTCAATTTTATTATGGGATTTCGGATAGTAATCCTGGATTCCAAGATAATTGATTCTATGTTTTACCATTTCATCGTTTCCTCCGGTGATCACTCCAATCAAATAATTGTTTTTTAAAGCCTTAACGACTGCATAACCGTCCAGTACATTCATTACCCTGCACATATTTCCTCCGGGAAGAAGAAAAACACTGCCATCCGTAAAAACACCGTCAACATCAAATACAAATGCTTTTATATCTTTTAATTTCTCTTTATAACTCATACATTTTTTGAATAGAATGATTCATTGTTTTATAAATTTCAAGACTTTCGTCTTTTAATAACTGTTCGTGCAACTGTAAAATTCTTACATCATTTCTTACTGCAGGACCAGTCTGTGCCATTTTAGGCTCTATCTCATAGATTTTTTGTACCGTTTCATCAATTAAAGGCAAGAAATAATCAAAAGGAATCTCCTGAGAATCTGAAATTTCTTTTGCTCTTGAAAAAAGATGATTCACAAAATTACAGGCAAAAACTGCTGTCAGGTGAATATATTTTCTTTTTTCATGGGTGCTTTCCATTACATTTTTGGAGACCACGGAAGCAAGATCAGAAAGAAGTTTTTGATCCTCCTTATTTTCAGTTTCTATAAAAAACGGAATCTTTTCATATTCCAGATCTTTCGATTTTGAAAAAGTCTGCAACGGATAAAAACTGGCCTTTCGGTATTCTCCTGAAAGAATTTCTTTGGGAAGCGACCCTGAAGTATGAGCCACCAGGCAGTTCTTCTTCGTGATCATCTTAGAAACTTCTTCTACAGAATGATCACTTACACAGATTATATACAGATCTGCATCTTTCAGCCGTTCTGTAGAATAAGGTAGATTCAGTTCTTCAGCTATTTTCTTTAGCTCATTTTCGTTCCTGCCAAAAATCTGGGCCAAAGGAATTCCTTTCAGACTGAAAGCCTTTGCCATGTGATAGGCAACATTTCCGGAACCGATAATTACAATTTGCATATAACAAATATAAGATTTTAAGCCGAGTACTGAAAAGAAAGAGGGTAGGGGAAACTGGATGGTAAGGATAGGCATACTTATTGCCTGTAGTCTAACGCTTAGTACCAGAAAATTTCATATTATTTTGATTTTTAAGGTGAAAATTGAAGAAGTAATTTAACTTTCAGTTACTTTTGTAATCCAAAACAGTGAAAGCATCTTATGAAGATTAAGGACGCGGAAATTATTTCGTTGATGCAGAATCCACGGACCCAGGAAAAAGGTGTTCGTGCCTTGATGGATGCTTATCAAAGCAGATTGTATTGGCACATTCGAAGAATTATCGTGGATGGAGATCTTGCTCAGGATACTTTGCAGGAAACTTTTATTAAAGCTTATCAGAATTTTCATCAGTTCAAAAATGACAGCCAGTTGTATACCTGGCTTTACAGAATTGCTACCAACGAAGCATTACAGCAGGTCAACAAAATGAATAAAATGAAAAAGACTGATGAAGATGCAGAATATCATATGCAGAATCTTGTCGCCGACAATACCGAAGGAAGTGCCGAAGAAATACAAATACTGCTACAGAACGCTATACAAAGTTTGCCCGAAAAGCAAAAACTGGTATTTATGATGCGGTATTATGATGATTTGCCCTACGAAGAAATATCTAAAATTGTAGATATGTCTGTAGGGACTTTAAAAACAAATTATCATTATGCCAAGCAGAAAATAGAAGAATTTATTAAAGAAAATTACGAAAGATAATTTTTGAAAAAACAGAAATGAAAGAGTTCGACATAGAAAAATTAGAACGTAAAAATATTTACAAAGTCCCTGATCATTTGTTTGCAAACATTCAGGAGAATGTTATGAATGATATTAAGACAAGCAAAAAAGCCCCTGTCTTTAAATTAAACTGGATGTACGCCGCCGCCGCATCAGTAGCATTGATTTTTGGAATGACTTATGTTTTAAATTCTGATAATGACTCTGCTGAAAAAGGGTTAACTTCAGATACTGCCTATGCGGCCAATAAAGGAGAACCCAAAACAGAGGGTGAACTTGCTTATGAAACATTGAAAGCTGATTTAACTTCTGCTGATAATAATAATCAAACAGTTGTAAATCAGGGAAGTAATGTTGACTATGCTTTTAAAAACGAAAAAGAAAAAACAGAAGCGTCACCAAAGTCAGTGAAAGCCACACCCAAAAAAGACGAAGCCAAAATGAATGATTACCTGGATTCGTTTTCTAATTCTGAAATTGCAGAATTGGCGAGTAACTCGACGCAAGACGTTTATTTGGACTTATATAATTAATAAAGATGAAAAAGATAATATTGACGTTTTTTATTATTTATGGTTTCGGCTTGAATGCTCAAAGGACGGATTATGACTGGAAAAAGATGGATCCAAAACAGCGGAAAGAAGTCATCAACAATCTTTCTCCTGAAGAAAGAAAAGAACTGCTTAAGAAGTTTAGGAACAACATGATCATGGATAATCTGAACATTGACCAGGATGATAAAGCAGAATTTACTCAGCTTTATAATGAGTATCTGGAAAGTCAGAAACAGATAAAGGGACAGTTCGATCCTGGCTTCAATCCTGAAACATTATCAGATGAAGAAGCCAAAGTTAAACTTCAGCAAAGCTTTGAAATAGGGCAGAAGCTATTGGATAACAGAAAAAAATATGCAGATAAAATGCAGCAGGTAATTCCCTGTCAAAAAGTCTTAAAGCTGTTTCAGTCTGAGGGCATGATGAGAGATAAAATGAATGAAAGAAAACCTCACGGAAATAATAATTCCGGACCTAAACAGACCCCATAATAGTTTATTTTTTTAATGTTGGACGGCTCTTACAAATCTTTTTTTGTGAGAGCCGTTTAATTTTGAATCAGTTAAATTCTCCAGTGCTAAAAGATCTGTTGGTTTTGTAATGACGAATATCTTTTTGAATCGTAATGCCAAGGCGGTTTATTTATATCCTTAAGAGTCATTATTTGTCATTGAAACTACAACGTAACGATTTTATACCCGTATAATGGGATTCTTTGGCCCGGGAATACAACATTCCTGATGAAATTTAAATAAATTGATACAATAAGATTATGAAATACAATAATCTCTGTCTTTTTTTTATCTTTGCAAATTACAAGATTCTTAAATGAAAAACATACGAAATTTTTGCATAATCGCTCATATCGACCATGGTAAAAGTACCTTGGCAGACCGTCTTTTGGAGTATACGAATACCGTTACCCAAAGAGAACTACAGTCTCAGACGCTGGACGATATGGATTTGGAGAAAGAACGTGGGATTACGATTAAGTCTCACGCGATCCAGATGGATTATGAGTATAAAGGAGAAAAATATATTCTAAACCTGATTGATACACCGGGACACGTAGACTTCTCTTATGAAGTTTCCCGTTCTATTGCTGCCTGTGAAGGAGCTCTTCTTATTGTGGATGCTGCCCAGAGTATTCAGGCACAAACGATCAGTAATTTATATTTAGCATTGGAAAATGACTTGGAGATTATTCCAATTCTTAATAAAATAGATCTTCCATCTGCAAACCCAGAAGAAGTTACCGACGAAATTATGGGACTTTTAGGGTGCAAATATGAAGATGTTCTTAGAGTTTCAGGGAAAACGGGAGAAGGAGTTCATGATTTGCTTGAGCAGATTGTGAATAGAATTCCTGCGCCGGTTGGAGACCCTAAAGCTCCGTTACAGGCATTGATCTTTGACTCTGTTTACAACCCGTTCAGAGGAATTGAGGCTTATTTCAAAGTGGTGAACGGAAGCATTTCTAAAAACGAAAAAATTAAATTTTTTGCTACAGGAAAAGAATATGGTGCTGATGAAGTAGGAACTTTGAAACTAAAACAAGTTCCGAAAAAGACGATTGAATGTGGAGATGTAGGATATATTATTTCCGGGATTAAAGATGCAAGAGAAGTTAAGGTGGGAGATACCATTACCTCTTTTGTAAATCCTGCAGAGGCTGCCATCGATGGTTTTGAGGAAGTAAAGCCAATGGTTTTTGCCGGAATTTATCCTATTGAATCTGAAGATTTTGAGGAACTAAGATTCTCATTGGAAAAATTAAGACTAAATGATGCCTCTTTGGTTTTTGAACCTGAAAGTTCTGCAGCACTTGGTTTTGGTTTCCGTTGTGGATTCTTAGGAATGCTTCACATGGAAATTGTACAGGAACGTCTTGACAGAGAATTTGATATGAACGTTATTACTACGGTACCCAATGTTTCATACCATGGATATTCTAAAAGAGAACCTGAAACCGCAATTTTAATCAACAATCCATCTGAAATGATTGATCCCAATCTTTTGGATAGAGTTGAAGAGCCTTATATAAAAGCTTCCATTATTACTAAATCCGATTTCGTAGGGGCCGTTATGACGCTTTGTATTGAAAAAAGAGGAGAGATTGTTAACCAAAGTTATTTAACGGCAGACAGGGTAGAATTAACATTCAATATGCCTTTGGCTGAAGTTGTTTTCGACTTCTATGACCGTTTGAAATCTATTTCCAAAGGATATGCTTCATTTGATTATTCACCAATAGGTATGCGTTCTTCCAAACTGGTTAAAATGGATATTCTGATCAATGGAGATATGGTAGATGCTCTTTCTTCACTGATCCACGAGAGTAATGCCTATTATATTGGTAAAAAGATGTGTGAAAAACTTCGTGAACTGATTCCGAGACAGCAGTTTGATATTGCCGTTCAGGCAGCATTGGGAGCGAAAGTTATTGCCAGAGAAACAATCAAGGCATTAAGAAAAGACGTTACCGCGAAATGTTATGGAGGGGATATTTCCAGAAAGAGAAAACTTTTGGAAAAGCAGAAAGAAGGTAAGAAAAAAATGAAGCAGATCGGAAGGGTAGAAGTACCACAGTCTGCGTTCATGGCTGTATTAAAGCTTAATGATTAATTCATTCATTATAAAACAAAAACCGCTTCAATTAAGAAGCGGTTTTTTATTTATTTTTTGCGTGTGAATTTTATTTCCATTGTTTTCATTTCCTTTCCTGTTTTAGGATTAGGCCCATACATTTCCAAAGTATGGTTATTATCATCCGTAAACGTATAAACTTCTCTTACTTCACATTCTTTTCCCGGTCGGCTTGGATCTGTCATTTTACCTTTAAAATCAATAGATTTTTTAGCTGCATTCCAATCTCCCTCGGCATGCATTAATCCCGTTCCCATATTGTCTATCCATATGCTTACAAACTTTTTCTTGGCGTTATCATAGCCCATAATGCTCATGCCTTCAAAGGGCATTCCCATAAAGTTTCCTTTATAGTTGCTTACCTGATAGCGTCCTTCAAAGATCATTTTATTGGTGCATTCAGAAGTGCTGGTTGCTGCTTTTCCACTGTCATCCATCCACATGCTGGTAGCACCAGTCCAGTTTCCATCAAATTTGGCCAGCATTTTATGCATGTCGCCCGGAGTGGCAAATTCCATCCATGCTTTCGTTGCAGTGGCTGAATCTACGGGCTTCCATTCAGATTTTGCAGCGGCAGAATCAGTTTTTTCAGTAGTACCGGATGCTGTTGTTTTTCCTTTCTCGCAGGCTGTCAGTAAAAAAGCCATGGAAAGAATGGTTAGTAAATTTTTCATAAATATTTAATTTTAAGTTGGTTATAATAATAACTTAAAGGTATGAACTTTTATTATATGTAATTTTTTTATTGTTATGATAAATTGTATATTTGTGTATTCGTAACGCAAATTAATTTATGGAGTCTCCCAAAAAATTACAGGATATAAAAGTGGCTGTAGATGCCGTTATCTTTGGTTATTTTGATAAAAAAGACCTGCAGATTCTTTTAATCAAAAGAAATATAGAACCCTTTAAAGGTGGCTGGGCTCTTCCCGGAGGCCTTGTATTGGATGATGAAAACCTGGATGATGCAGTAAAAAGGGAACTTCATGAAGAGGCAGGCATAAAGCCCGATTTTTTGGAACAACTCTATACATTTGGTAACGTTGGCCGTGATCCGAGAAACAGAGTGGTTTCTGTGGCTTATTTGGGGCTTGTGAACCCTTCTTATCATGAACTGTTTGCGGACTCTGATGCAGATGATGCACAATGGTTCAGTGTCAATGCACTTCCAACTGTAGCCTTCGATCACAAAAATATTATTGATATTGCCTTAAAAAGGCTTCGTACCAAAATCCAGTATCAGCCAATCGGCTTTAATCTTCTCAATGAAGAATTTCCTTTCTCAGACCTTGAAAACCTTTACAAAACTATTGTGGGACAGGAAATTGACCGCAGAAATTTCAGAAAAAAAATCATGAGCTACGGTTTGCTTAATGAAACCAATAACGTTAAAAAAGAAGGAAGCGGAAGACCTGGAAAACTATTTACCTTTAATCAGGAAAAGTATAAAGAACTGGAGGAAGAAGGGTTTTATTTTGAAATCAAATAGATTTTTAACCACAAATGACACAAAATCTTACACGAATAATCACCAATTTTCAAGTAATGCATTATTGAAAATTATGCTTAAATATTTTATCTAGGAAAAATATTCGGAAGAGATATTCAATAGAAACGGGCTTTAGCCCGTTTTTTTATGATCAAAAATTCAATTGGCTTTAGCCAAAACCTAATAGACTTGTACCATTTTTGTCAAAATATTTGTGGTATCAGTCTTTCATTAATTAAAATTTTATATCTGATAATCAATTGTTTATATTTATTAGTGTAAAAATGACACAAATAAATTTGGTAGATAAATCAGGATTCGCTTACATTTGTGTAATAATAACGCAATCATGAAATACACCAGACAAAATACTAAAGACAGATTTCAGAAAAAAGAAAGGATAAAGTTTTTATTTTTCTGGGGGCACACGGTTAAAGATCAAATCACCAAGTCATGCTTTAGCCAATGGTTTACAGGAAAGTTTGAAGAAAACGGGATTGTTTATAACACAGCAGAACATTATATGATGGCTGATAAAGCAAGATTATTCAATGATCCCGAAACCTTGGAAAAAATATTGCAGGCATCCACTCCTAATCAGGTTAAAATTCTGGGAAGAAAAGTAAAGAATTTTGATCCGAAGCTTTGGGATGAACATAAATATGAGATTGTAAAACAGGGAAATCTTTTAAAATTTTCACAGAACCAGAAATATAAAGATTTTCTTTTATCAACGAACAATAAGATCCTTGTAGAAGCCAGTCCTTATGATACCATTTGGGGAATAGGGATGCTGGAAACAGATTCAAGAGCAGAAAATCCTTTATTATGGAACGGAGAAAACCTTTTAGGATTTGCCTTGATGGAGGTACGGGATGAATTAAGAGGGTAAAAACACAAGAACCAGTCACAAAATATTAATCATGGAAAAAACAGACCTACATCCGCAGATATTTTTAATTGAAGACTTTCTTACGGAAGCCGAGTGTGATCAATACATTGCCTTATCACAAGGAAAAGATTTTGAAGAAGCCAAGATCAATGTTGGGGGACGACAAATGATGAGCAAAGGAATCAGAAATAATGACAGGTTGATGATTTTTGACAACAATCTGGCTGAAGATCTTTTTAAAAAAGCAGCTGAATTTCTTCCACAGGAACATGAAAACTGCAAACTCTTGAATTTCAATGAGATGTTCAGGGTTTATAAGTATTCTTCCGGCCAGCAATTTAAAATGCACCGTGACGGAAGCTATATCAGAAACGAAAAAGAGAAGAGTTTCTATACCTTTTTAATTTATCTGAATGATGATTTTGAAGGCGGAGAAACAGAATTTGAAAACCTTTTCACAGTAGCTCCTAAGAAAGGCACCGCTTTAGTCTTTTACCATCCATTAAGACATGAAGGAAAAACCTTGATTAGCGGATTAAAATATGTTTTAAGAACTGATGTAATGTATTCCTGTTAAAATGAATGCAGGATTGATGCATAACTATGCTCTTTTTAATTAGCGTAATAATAACACAAAAAAATGATCAGATATGGAAGATGAATTAAAACCAAGATTTATCGAATCATTACAGAGAAATAATGATCAGATCAGAGAAGACCGTGCGCGAACGATCGGAGAAGATTCAGAATTGATCTACAGGCGCAAGGTAGAAGACATCGAGTTGAAAATAAAAAGACTCGAGCGGGAACAGGAAGGACTTATTGATATCAGTCCTTTGGACAAAAACAGTTTGACTTTTGCGGATTTTAATCCCGAAGCATTCGTTCAGAAAGACATGGAATTATCATTAACAATCAGAAATCTAAATATTCAGTTAGAAGTGAGTCAGAAGAGATTTGAATATTTATTCGGAAAAACATTTTAGTCATGGGAAGTACAAGATACGATATAGACGCTCGTTACGACAGAGCAAGCAAAGCAGGTTATAAAACAAAATCTGCAAGTGAAATCTTCACACAGAATGCCAAAAGACAGGCACATCCCTCAATGATTCCTAACGGAATTTCTTTCAGGGAATCCAGAGATTCTGAAGTGCACCCTAATTCAGTTCCAATTATCCTGGGATTGGATGTAACGGGAAGTATGGGACATATTCCTCATGAGCTCATCAGAGAAGGCCTACCTAAACTGATGGGTGGAATTATCCAAAGCGGAGTTCCGGATCCGGCATTGCTTTTCCTTGGGATAGGAGATCATGAATGTGATAGTTATCCGCTTCAGGTAGGGCAGTTTGAGTCAGGAGATGAAGAACTGGATATGTGGCTTACCCGTACTTATATTGAATCCGGAGGTGGCGGAAATGCTGGTGAAAGCTATCTTTTAGCATGGTATTTTGCCGCATTCCATACCAGAACAGATGCCTTTGAAAAAAGAAATCAGAAAGGATTATTGTTTACTGTAGGTGACGAACCTTGTCTGAAAGTACTTCCGGCATCAGCCATCAGAGAAATTATGGGTTCAGGACAACAAACCTATACTCATAATGAACTGTTGGAAGAAGCTAAAAAACGATACGAAGTATACCATATCAGTGTTTTACATTCTGATCAGGCTATAAGAGCAGACAGAGGCTGGAAAGAACTGTTAGGTCAGAATTGTATATCCATAGAAGACCACAGAGAAATTCCAGAGGTGATCAAAAGGATTATCTGTGAAAAATATAAAGATCAAACCTTTGGAACATCAAACCCTGAAGGATTAGACAACATACAGATGCTTTAGAACACCCATTTGCCGGAAGGGCAATAATTTTAAAAATGCTAGACATGAAAAAGGCGCAAATAGTAATAGGATTAGGTTTCGGAGATGAAGGAAAAGGGATCACTACAGATTTTCTGGCTCAGCAAAACCCTGAATCTGTGGTGATCAGATTTTCAGGAGGTCAACAGGCGGCTCATACAGTAATGATGGAAGACAGAAAGCATGTTCATTCCAGCTTTGCAAGCGGAGCTCTTCGCGGATTACCGTCTTATCTTTCGGAACATTGCACGATTCATCCTCAATTTCTATTCAACGAAATGGAAGAATTAAAAGCCAAAAACGGAAATACAGAGCTTCATATTCATCCTTTAGCCAAGGTAACCACGCCTTTTGATGTCTGGCAAAACAGAAATAGTTCCAAAAATCTGGAACACGGAACTTGTGGAAAAGGAGTAGGAGCCACCATGAAAAGAAATGAAAGTCCATACAAACTGTTTGCGATTGATTTTATTGCTCCAAAAGAAATGCTGGTAGAAAAATTGAAGGGAATTGCTTATTACTACGGTTTTATGGATGAGGATCAAATGGATGAACAGATGAAACCTTTTTTAGACGCTATTGAACAAATCAATTGGAAAATAGATGATTATAGCTACCTGAATTCATTTGAAAACCTCATATTTGAAGGAAGCCAGGGGATTTTATTAGATATGGATCACGGTGTTTTTCCGAACGTAACCTATGCTCACACGACTTCAAAAAATGCGTATGATATCTGTAAAGAGCTTGGTATTGAAGATGTTGAGATGTATTACGTGACGAGAAGTTACGCTACACGACACGGAAATGGCTGGATGAGCAATGAAAAAGAGATGATGTTGAAAAACAATGAAGAGGAAACCTGTACCTTTAATGAGTATCAGAAAGACCTAAGATTTGGTGATTTAGATTATAATCTGCTGAATTATGCCTTAAAGTTGGATGGAGCGTATGTCAATTCAACAAAAAAGAATTTAGTGGTAACCTGTCTGGATCAGATTGATGAGGAGTTTAAATTTGATAAACTGGAAATGAACTTTGATACCATTTTCGGATCTTATTCCCCTTATTCAAAAGATTTTAAAAAGCTGTTTTAATTTCTGCAGACAGAGGTTTTAATTTTATATTTAAAGTAGGAATTGCATGAGGAGGTAATTAAAGAATTTTGGAAAAAAAAACAATGAAAACGATACACTATTTAAAAGGAGATGCTACGGTTCCACAGGCAAAAGGGATAAAAATTATTGCTCATATCTGTAATGATCTGGGAGGTTGGGGAAAAGGCTTTGTACTGGCAGTTTCCAAAAGATGGGAAGCTCCGGAAAAAGAGTACAGAAATTGGCACCGTTTCAGAAGTGAAAATCATTTTGGATTGGGAGAAATTCAGATTGTACAGGTTGAAAAATATATCTATGTAGCTAATATGATCGGTCAAAAAGGAATAAAAACCGGAAGTAATGGAATTCCCGTACGATATGAAGCCATTGAAAAATGCCTGGATACATTAGCCAAAGAAGCCAAAGAACTTGATGCAAGCATTCATATGCCGAGAATCGGATGTGGACTGGCTGGCGGAAAATGGGAGCAGATAGAACCTATCATAGAAAGAACCTTACTGAATAAAAATGTTGAGGTGTATGTCTATGATTTTGATTAGAATGAGATGAAAGAATTTGAAATAAGAGCAGATTATACCCGTGATACCATTGTTGTCTACCAGGCTTATAATAAAGCCATTGCAAAAGCAGCCGTAGAGAATCAGAAGTTCAGTGCTCCTTTTTCATTCAGCAGAATGACTTGGATTAAACCTTCTTTTCTCTGGATGATGGAACGAAGTAATTACGGACAGAAATCCAATCAGGAATGCACTCTTGCTATACATATTAAAAGAGAAGCCTGGGAAAAAGCATTGGAACTGGCTGTTTTAACCTCTCCTGAAAAAAGAGTCTATCCCAATCCCAAAATTTGGGAAGAAGAGTTTGAAAATGCGAAAGTCTATGTACAGTGGGATCCTGAAAGGAATATTAAAGGAAACAAACTGGAATATCGTTCCATTCAGGTGGGGATCAGCCGTTATCTGATAGAAGAATTTAATGAAGACTGGATTGTAAAAATAGAAGATTATTCACCTCTGGTAAAAAAGATTTTGAACTTTACCAAGCAAGGAGAATTTAATAAAGCAAAAAAGCTATTGCCTATAGAAAAAATATATCCGTTATCCCATGAAATGGCTCAGAGGATAGGATCAGAAAATTAATATTAAAAACATGAAAACAACAAGATTGTACAGACCGGTAGGAGAGAAGGAAATGGTATTGATTATAGAGAATGGATACAAAAAATTTCCACCCAGACTGGAATGGCAGCCCATCTTTTATCCGGTACTGGATGAAAACTATGCTTCAGAAATTGCTGAGAAATGGAATACCAGAGATGAGTTTGGAAACTATCTTGGTTTTGTAACCCGTTTTGATGTTTCAGAGGAAGCTGCCAATCAATATCCGGCACAGAATGTAGGTGCCAGAAATCATAATGAGCTGTGGGTTCCGTCAGAAGAGCTGGAAGTATTCAATCGAGCCATTGTGGGAAACATAGAAGTGATCAAAGTATTTGTAGGAAATGACTTTAAAGGATCTGCAAATAAAGAAATAGAAAGCCTGGTAAATGCTTTAAAAATAACCACCACGAATCCATAAGATTGTAAAAAACATTCGTGAATTCGTGGCTTAAAGAAGATCACAGAAGATCTTAAAAGAATTGAAATAAATACTGCCACGAATGCACGAATAAAATGTAAAGTATGATTATTATATATGCTAATAAAAATTAGCGCATTCGTGGCCAAACACAAAAATAACCATGACGAATAAAGGAATGGCAAAAGATACATTGGATATCCTGGCCAGAAAATATTATATAAACACAGAAAACGAAAGAATAGATATAGCAAAAGAGTTGGAAATCAGTAAAAAAGAAACCGCTCTTTTCACTCCGGAACAACTGTCCGAGCTTGCAGTTGCTCCAATGCCTGAAGTTCATTTTGATACTCAATTTGAAACTTGGCGTTGCAGTTCACTAAAAGCTATTTTAGAATTAGCCACAGAAGAAGATCAGGAAAAGATCATGTGTCTGAACTTTGCATCAGCCAAAAATCCAGGTGGAGGATTTATCAACGGAGCAGAAGCCCAGGAAGAAAGTCTGGCAAGAACTTCAGGTCTGTATGAAAGTCTGCTTCAGGCCTGGGATTATTACACCGTTCACAGAGCAATGGAATCCTGTTTTTATACCGATACAATGATTTACAGTCCAAGAGTTCCAGTATTTAGAAAAGATAAAGGAGAACTTTTACCTAAACCTGTTCTGTGTAATTTTATAACGTCTCCGGCAGTGAATGCAGGAGTAGTAAAGCGTCAGGAACCGGAAAGAGAAACGGAGATATTAGGTGCTATGGACATAAGAACAGATAAAATGCTGTCATTAGCCTTACATCAGGGAAATGAAACCCTTATTTTAGGAGCCTGGGGCTGTGGAGTATTCAAAAACGATCCGAAAGAAATTGCCGGTCTGTTCAAAAAGTACCTCCAGGGAAAATATAAGAACAAATTTAAAAGAGTGGTTTTTGCAGTGCTTACAAAGAAAGAAGAAATGCTGAAGCCATTTGAAGAAATACAATGAAACTTACATTAAAAAAATATAAAGAACAGCTACCAGATTGGCCTCAAAAAGGACATTACATCATGGCACAATATGATGATGAGAAAATTGTAGTCTATCAGTCATATAAAAGAGCAATAGGAGAATTTGCGGTTAAAAATCAATATTTTGGTGGTGGATTCAGTCTGGAAAGGATGACTTGGATAAAGCCTAATTTCCTTTGGATGATGTATCGTAATGGCTGGGGAACAAAAGAAGGACAGGAATGTGTATTAGCTATACATCTAAAGTTAGATGCATTCAAAAAATACCTTGAAAATTCTATTGTTTCTAGCTACAATGATGATCTTGGAATATCCAGAGAAATGTGGCAGAAACAAGTGAAAGAATCATCTGTAAGACTTCAGTGGGATCCGGATCATGATCCTTTTGGAAACAAACTGGAAAGAAAAGCTATACAAATTGGTTTAAGAAATGAACATATCCATTCTTTTGCAAAAGAAGATATTATTTTAATTGAAAATATCTCTGATTTTGTTCAGGAACAGTATCAGTTTGTTCTGAATGATGATTTAGATCAGCTTGTCATTCCTGAAGAAAAACCATTATTATTTGATGATGAAGTTCTAAACAGGAAGCTTAATTTAAAGTAATGATTACACCTACTTTGAAAAAAAATTATGAAAATTGAAGTTATAAGAGAAGACATCACAAAAATTAATGCAGATGCCATTGTCAATGCAGCTAATTCTTCTTTGTTGGGAGGTGGCGGTGTAGATGGTGCCATTCATCGTGCTGGAGGACCACAAATTCTGGAAGAATGCAGAGCGATCAGAAACAGGCAGGGTAAATGCAATACAGGAGAAGCAGTAGTAACAACAGCAGGAAATCTTTCTGCACAATATGTTATTCATACAGTAGGGCCAGTTTGGAATGATGATAAAGAAAAAAGCTCGAAGTTTTTATCAGATTGCTATAAGAACTCTTTACTGTTGGCAGAAAACCTTGGAGTCAAAACCATTGCTTTTCCTAATATCAGTACGGGAATTTATAGGTTTCCAAAAGAGCTGGCAGGAGAAATTGCTGTCAATGAAGTAAGAGAATTTCATTCAGATATCATAGAGAAAGTTATTTTTGTCTGTTTTGATGAAGAGAATGAAGAAATTTATAAAAAGCTTTTAAATCCTCCTCTTTAAAATCAATTATATTCGTGCATTCGTGGCCAAAAAACACAGTGTACAAAACACAATTTAAAACAAATGAAAAAACTAACCATATTAAGTGGTGCAGGAATCAGTGCCGAAAGCGGAATTCAAACCTTCAGAGACGGAGATGGTCTCTGGGAAAATCATAATGTAACTGATGTGGCCAGTCCGGAAGGATGGCGCAAAGACAGGGCTCTGGTATTGGAATTCTACAATCAGAGAAGACGCCAGCTTCATGAAGTACAGCCTAATGAAGCCCATAAGCTGCTGGCAGAACTGGAAAAATATTTTGAGGTACAGATTATTACCCAGAATATTGATGATCTGCATGAAAGAGCAGGCTCTACAAATATTCTTCATATTCATGGAGAATTGTTTAAATCATGTTCCTGTAACAATAAAAGCCTGACTTACGAGCAAAAAGATGATATCAACCTTGGAGATAAAGCCGAAGATGGCGCTCAGTTGAGGCCGTTTATCGTTTGGTTCGGAGAAGATGTTCCGTTGTATCAAACAGCGAGAGAAGTCGTAAAAGATTCAGATATTTTAGTGGTGATTGGAACTTCTTTACAGGTATATCCTGCAGCCGGGCTGATTCATGAGATTAACGACAACTGCCTTTTAATTGTTATCAACCCCAATGAAACAGAATTCGGATACGGAAAAAGAGCTGTAGTGATGAAGGAAACGGCCACACAAGGAATGAAATTGTTGTTTGATAAATTGATAAATCTTGCATAATGGCTATCTGGCAATATCAACTTATTGTAATACCTGAAAAGAAATTGTTGAAAAATAATAATAAAATCCCTTTGAGAGTATTTTCAAATCCAAATAAGAGGAGTTATTATTTAAATTTTAATTGGTGGAAAGGTGCTTTCATAGATACAAAATTAATAAAGGAAGAAATCGGGAAACATGTACCTTTAAGAGATTGGTCAAACGAAAATTTTTTTGGGTGGAAGGGAAATACTAAAAATAATGAAGATAATGACGCATTCATGTCAGTTATTTCATCTCATGAAATCTCTGGATTTCAGTTTAGAACTGACTTAAGGAACAGGAATAACATTGAAAATTTTCTAAAACAAATGTTAATTATTTGTAAGAATAATAATTGGTTAGTTATGAATGTAAATGGGAATGTATTTTATTCTGATTTTGAAGTGATTCTAGATGATATTAGAAAATCAAACGCATATTCATTTTTAGAGGATCCACATGTATTTATTACAAAATTGAATGAAAGGGAAGAAAAAAAGAAATCCTTTTTGAAACGGATATTTTCAAAGTTAAAGAAATAATGAAAAATATTATTAAATCAGGAATTTTCGGCGTTTGTACGGGAGATGCTTTAGGTGTTCCTGTTGAATTTAAAGACAGAGAATATTTGAAACAGTTTCCTGTTACCGAAATGCAGGAATTTGGCTCGCATAATCAACCCAAAGGAACCTGGAGTGATGACAGCTCTCTAACGCTCTGCCTTGCTGAGGCACTTACAAAAGGCTATAACCTGGAAAAGATAGGGGAAAGCTTTGTAAAATGGGTGAGATATGGGCATTGGACCGCTCATGGAAGACTTTTCGATATTGGAGGAACTACACGGGAAGCGATTGCAAGACTAATTAAAGGAGAGAGCGCCCGATTTTCAGGGAATATTTTTGAAGAAGATAATGGGAATGGTTCTTTAATGAGAATTCTTCCCTTAGCTTTTTATTTGGAAAATGAAGATGATACTCAGAGGTTATATAAGACCGTAAGGGAAGTTTCAACCATTACGCACGGCCATTTTAGATCTGTTTTTGCTTGTTTTATCTATGTAATCTTTGCGATTCAGTTAATAAAAGGGAAAAACAAAACAGAAGCCTATGAGTATATGCAAAAAATGGTTTTGGAATATGCAGAATTACAAGGTTTTAACCCAAGTGAGACTGAACTCTTCCAAAGAATTTTAAAAAATGATATTTCAGGTTATTCTGAAGATGAAATCAGAGGAAGTGGCTACGTGCTACACAGTCTGGAAGCCTCTTTATGGTGCTTTTTTAATTCGGAAAGTTATTCAGAAGCTGTTTTGAAAGCGGTGAATCTGGGAGAAGATACCGATACGACAGGAGCCATTACAGGAGGATTGGCAGGTATTTATTATGGGTTTGAAAATATTCCTCAGGAATGGGTTGATGAATTGGTGAGAAGAAATGATATCGAGAAGTTATGCGAAAAATTAGACAGTAAATACTCAATAAACAAATGAAATCTTTCCTAAAAGCTCTTACCGAAATGTTTTCCAAATATGATCCTGATAATGATATTGTGAACTTCCCTTTGAAGAAATATCATGGAAGAATTGAAATCAATAAAGCGTTGGAAGTTGGAAATTTCCGTGTTCATTATTCTCCGGATTATGCATTTGAGACTCCGGTTGAAGTACAGAATAGGATAAAGGATAATACCTTACTTTGGATAGACAATCAAAATAGTCTGCTGGGTTTTTCAGATCAAAATAGAACCTTACTAGTTCCTTTGAATAAGATCAATGGAATAGAAATCCAAAATATGCTTAAAGGGAGAGGACCGGCTGAATCTTGTTTGTGGATTTACCTGTACGAAAAATCATTTGTGACTCTTTCAATATCACCGGAGATCTATTATTTTGATCAATATGCAGATGATATCATTAAAACAACAGGGTTTACCGTCACTTTTTCCCCGGAATTTTATAATGCATAATTAAAACACAAAAAACAATGAACGAAATAGAAACAAAAAGGATAAGTAAATTTTTAAGCCTTATTTTGAGGCACCAACCCGAAACTATCGGCCTGAAGCTGGATGACAACGGATGGGCAGATGTAGAAGAACTGAGAACAAAATCAGCTAAAAAGAGGGTGCATTTTTCTCTTGAAGAATTAGATGAGGTGGTTGAAACCAATAATAAAAAGAGATTTGCCTTTAATGAAGATAAAACCATGATCAGAGCCAGCCAGGGACATTCTATTGATATAGATTTAGCCTTGGAAGCCTTACAGCCACCTGATTTTTTGTATCATGGAACTGCAGAAGCCAATATTTCCTCCATCTTGGATAAGGGAATAGAAAAAAGAAGCCGTCAACATGTACACTTAAGTGCTGATAAAGATACGGCTACAAAGGTGGGGATGAGACACGGAAAACCCATTATTCTGACTATCAGAACCGGAAAAATGTATCAGGATGGATTGTTTTTCTATCTTTCAGCCAACGGAGTATGGCTTACAGATTTTGTAGATGCACAATATATCTCAAAATAAGGATGGGAAGAACATTAGTGATAGGAGATATTCACGGAGGACTTAAGGCACTTCAGCAGGTTTTTGAAAGGGCAGAGGTCACGGACGATGATCAGCTTATCTTTCTGGGAGATTATGTAGATGGCTGGAGTGAATCTTCAGGGGTTATCCGTTTTTTAATAGGGCTTTCAAAAAAGCAGGAATGTATTTTGATTAAAGGGAATCATGATGCCTGGACTGAAGACTGGCTCTTGGCAGGAACCGGACCTGATGTATGGCTTTTCAATGGTGGACAAAGTACAGTAGAAAGCTATGCAGATTATTCTCAGCAGGATAAAGAAATCCATCTTGACTTCTTTCAGAAAATGAAAAACTATCATGTGGATAGTCAAAACCGGCTGTTTATTCATGCAGGATATTCTTCTATGCATGGACCCGAAAAAGAGGTCTACTCCAGCAATTACAGGTGGGACAGAACCCTTTGGGAAACTGCGGTAGCAATGGATAAAAAACTGGCAAAAAACTCAGAGCTTTATCCCAAAAGATTGCTTTTATATCATGAAATATTTATCGGGCATACACCGACACTCTATATTGGAAGTAAAGTCCCCGTAAATAAGGCAAATATCTGGAATATGGATACCGGGGCCGCTTTTACAGGAGCTTTATCTGTCATGGATATTGATACTAAAGAATGCTGGCAAAGTGATCCGCTTCCACTTTTATATCCTCATGAAAAAGGAAGAAACGTATAAAATTAAAAGATGAATAAGATGTTCTCTGCAACCCAACCTCATAGATTTCCAAAACCTATGAGGTTTTCTTTTTTATTTCATCATAGATAATCTTGTCTTTTTACCATTTTGCTTTTCTGCCACAATCATATTACCTAATTTTAGATCCGGAAAATAAAATATCAATGAAACTGAAATACCTTCTGCTTGTTCTAAGCTCATCTCTGGCTTTTGCTCAAAAAACATTTCAGACTCCTTTTGAAAAAGGAAATGGTAACCAAACTGTTACCTATGATGAAATGAATACCTATTATCAGGATTTATCCAAAAATTTTAATACCATTCAATACCTTAAAAAAGGAGAGGATGACAACGGAAAACCCATTTATGTGGTGGTGTATAATCCTTTCCCTGAAAAGAATATTGAAAAACTGAGAAAAGATAAAGCCATCCTCTTTGTCAACAACGGAATTCATCCCGGAGAACCGGATGGTATAGATGCTACCATGATGCTGATGAGAGACCTGGCAACCAAGAAGATCAAAACACCACAGAATTTTATCATTGCTGCCATTTCTGCCTATAATATCAGCGGAATGCTGAACAGAGGTTCCCATTCCAGAGCCAATCAGAACGGTCCGGAGCAATACGGATTCAGAGGAAACGCAAGGAATTACGACCTGAACCGGGATTTTATAAAAGCAGATTCTAAAAATGCCAGAAGCTTTCAGGAAATTTACCAATGGCTGAAACCCGATGTATTTATTGATAACCATGTAAGTAATGGGGCTGATTATCAATATACTTTTACCTATATTTCAACCTTTAAAGAACGCTTAGGAAATGTGTTGGGAGCTTATTTTTATAATGATTATCAGGCTAAAAATCTGGATGATATGAAGAAATTAGGCTACGAAAGTACTCCTTACGTCAATATTCACGGTGATGTTCCTGAGGTTGGTTTTGCTTCATTCGAAGATTCTCCGAGATATTCTACAGGCTATACAACCTTATTCAATTCTTTGGGAACCGTTCCGGAAACCCATATGCTGAAACCTTATGACAAAAGAGTAGACGCAACTTACAAGTATATGTTGGTGAATCTGCAAAATCTGGATAAAGATTATCAGAAAATAAAACAGCTTCGTATAGAAAACCTTAAGCAATACCAGCCTGGGGAACAGTATGGAATCCGTTGGAAAATAGACTCTACAAAATTTTCTACCATGGATTTTAAAGGATATGAGGGAAAATATAAACCCAGCGAAATCTCAGGAAAACCAAGGCTGTATTACGATAGAAACAAACCATTTACAAAGAATATCAAGCTTTTTAATACAGCAGTTCCTACAGGATATATTACCATTCCTAAATACTATGTGATTCCACAGGCTCAGTATAGAGTTATTGAAGAATTTAAACGAAACGGGATTCAGATGAAGCCGCTTCAGAAAGACAGTGCTATTGCAGTAGAGTCTTATAAGATTAAAGATTTTAAAACGGTTAAAAATCCTTACGAAGGACATTATCTGCATTATGAAACCACTGTAGAGCCTTTAGAAAAACAATATACTTTTTCTAAAGGGGATTATTTGGTTTCTACTCACCAGCCTGGTGTGAAATATATTGTTGAAACGCTTGAACCTGAGGCGTTAGACTCATTTTTTAACTGGAATTTCTTTGATGGAATCTTAGCTCAGAAAGAATACTATTCAGCCTATATATTTGAAGATACGGCTGCAGACCTGTTGAAGAAAGATAAAAAGTTGAAAGAGGCCTTTGACAAAGCAAAAGTTTCAGATAAAAAGCTTTCAGAAGATGGTCAAATGCAGCTGGACTGGGTCTATAGATACTCTCCTTATTTTGAAGAAAAAACATTCAGACAGTATCCTATATTTAGGGTCTTGTAATGATTTGATAATGAATGAATAAACTAAAAAGACGTTTCTGATCGAAACGTCTTTTTTTTATTTTGGAAGACCTCTTTGCAAGGCCAGTTCTGCTCTTTTAACGGCTAATTTTTCTTTCCAGTCCATATATTCTTTTTTGAAATTGGACTTCATGATATCATCAAATTTACGCTGTACCGTAAGATTCCATAAAGAATGCGCCTTTACCGCCCATGATTTATCCCATGCCCTTAATGAAATAGAGAAACTTCCGTCCAGATATTTCATCCAGTGCCACCATCCTGTAGGCATAAAGAGCGTATCTCCATGCTCAAGAAAGCATTCAATACCTTCTACACCATCCAGTGCCGGAAATTTGTTGAAGTCCGGATTTTCAATATCATAATCTTCCAGGGCATATGTGGCATAAGGAATTTGGTATAACCTTTCTCTCCATTTATAATCGAATAGTAGAATATGTTTTCTTCCATTAAAGTGAGTATGGAAGATATGCGCCATATCGATATCAAAATGAAGGAAAGTTTCGGAACCCTTACCTCCAAAAAACATGTTCGGGTATTTATCTAAAAACCCACCCATTAATTCTTTAGGTGAAATATAATCTTCAAGAAGATTCGGGGCAAATTTTATCGGATCAAAAAGGAAAATTCTAAGATCGGTAGGCTCCCTCTGAATAAGATCTATATAATCTCCAAACTTCATCTTTGCAGCAGAAGAATTGATGGGGGCAGAAGGATCTGCTTTTGAACTGTCATATAGCGGAACCTCCACATCTCCTACAACATCCTTCATATATTCCATCGTCCATTTTTGGTATGCCGGCCATTTTTTTGCCATATTTTTGATGACAACGGGCCTTCTTGGCTTTAGATATTTTTCGTAGAATTCCTCCTGAGAAATGTCATCTACAATATCTATAGGCTTTAAATTTATTCCCATTATGTAAATTTTATATTACAAAATTATTAAATTAAAGTATAATGAGAAGAGTTTGGTTTTATTTTTTATCTATGATTGAAATTATTCTCAACTGTTTAGACTAAATAAAAATAATAAAAAGTCATTTATTGCCTTTTTTAAGGTCATTTCAAAACCTATGAATAAATTGCCCCATAAATAAATTACAGGGCAAAAAAACACAAATAAAATGAACAAGAATTCATTCTGACATCTAATGTATCGCTTTTATCCGACAAAGAGAATGGGATAAAAGTTAATAAAATCTTCCAAATTTTGTCATTATATTGTTTTAATTCTGATAATAAAAATTATACTTTACTTTTAATATTCAAATATAAAAAAGTGTATAATTTTATTAATTTAAAAATAAAATAGATGAATTGTTGTTAATATAAGAATTCGATTTCTCTTTTCTACCCATCTGATAATGTGATTGTAACAATAGGATGTTTTTTACTTCAGTATTTGTATTTCGTGAATGTAAATGGAAAGGAATTGATCTTGTCAGATTATAACTATATTTGTAGTGATATAGATTTAACTTTTCGATTTAAAAATGATCTTTATGAAAAGTGTAACGAAAGTCAACAACTATTAACTAATTGGGTAAATACTAAATATGAAAAAAAATATTTCTTTATTTTTGATGATCTTTATTTCTGTGTTCACTTTTGCGCAGAAAACGGTGTCAGGAAAAATTACGGATGATGATGGGGTAGCCATACCAAGTGCAAGCGTAACGGTTGAAGAACCGGGCAAAGATGCTATTCTGGCGTACGGAATCACCAATTCTAAAGGAGAATATAAAGTAACATTCACCTCTCCGGAAGCTAATGTAGATCTTAAGGTGAAAGCGTTTAACCAAAAACCGGTTACAAAACAAATCAGTAATGCTGATCAGAACCTGAATTTTAAAATGCAGTCGGAGGCTACAGAAATTAAAGAAGTGCAGCTGAAGACCAAAATGATCACCGCCAGAGGGGATACAATTTCTTATGACCTTAAGGCTTTTAATAGTAAAAACGATAGAACCCTTGCCGATGTAATGAAAAAAATCCCGGGAATTGAAGTCAATAAAGACGGAACAATTCTTTATCAGGGGAATGCAATCAATAAATTTTATGTCAACGGAAAGGATTTGATGGAAGGGGGATATGGAACGATCAACAATTCACTTCCCAAAGATGCTGTACAGAAAGTAGAAGTTCTCGAAAATCACCAGCCGGTTAAAATTCTTCAGGATAAAGTACCTTCAGATCAGGCAGCGATTAATATTAAGCTTAAAAATTCTGTAACCATGACCGGAAGAGGAGAAGTGGGAACAGGTTTTGGAGATCCATGGCTTTGGAATGTAAAGCTGACTCCCATGTTTTTCGGACAGAAAAGCCAATGGGTGGTCAATTATAAAACCAACAATATGGGTGAGCAGGTAGAAAATGAAGGAAATATTCTCGCTTTTGGAAGCGGATGGGAAGGGCGAAGAATAAATGCTGCCCAAAATAACTGGCTAAGTGTTGAAAATGCCAGTGTTCCCGATCTTCCGGTAAAAAGATATTTGATGAACAGTGTTCATTATCTTTCTGCTAATTACCTTACCAATATTGATAAGAAAAAAGAATGGGAATTAAAAGCCAATGCCAATTATACCAATAATGCGGTAGAAAGAGAGTCCAATAGTACAACTACTGATATCCAGCAGGGAACGAAATACAATACTAAGTTCCTGAACAATTTCTATACTGATAAGGTAAAAGGAGAATTGATATTTACTAAAAATGCAAAGAAAGGATTCTTTAAAAATACAACAACTTTTTCCCAGTTTTGGAATGCAGACAGAGCTGTTGCTGAAAGAAATGATAAAACAGGCTACAGACTTGGAAATGAAGCCTTAGAATCCCCAACATCATCTTTTCAAAACTCTTTGAGTACCATTATTCCGTGGAAAGAAAAAATGATCAATTTTAAATCCTTTATTAACTACCAGAATGACAGGCAGACATTGGAAATTTCTCCTGCCAACTATTTACAGTTCCCCTACAAAGAGCCGGGAAGTACAGATTTCTCAACGATTAATTTTACTCCGGGAAGTACAGCTTTGCAGACTTTTAAAATTAAGACATTAGATACATCACATTCTGCAAACATCAGTTTTTCAACAAAAGGCTGGACGTTTACTCCACAGATCGGAATTGATTTTTCAACAGATAAACTGACGACAAACTTTGATGGGAGCACAGTTAACAACTCTCCTGATTTCAATAGTTTAGCTTATGAAAATGATCTGAAATTCACGAAAATTAATCCAAATGCATCAGTAGGAGTTAACTATAAATCTGAAGCTTGGAGCTTATTTGCTAATTTCCCGGTCAACTTCAATAATATTAAAGCTGAAGATGCATTCAGAAATGTTTCAAAATCTTTAAATAAAACAACATTTACCCCTAATATCTTTGCTCAGTATTCTTTTGCTTCATTTTTTAAAGCAAGTTTGAGTGGAAATATCAGTAATAATTTTGGGGACATCCAAACTGCTTATGCAGGGTATATTTTAACAAGCCCTGGAGGATTTAATGTGATGAATCCAAAAAATCCAATACCTCAAACGACAACAAAAAATGCAGGTGCAAGATTGGAGTATAGAAACCCACTAAACAATATCTTCTTTAATGTCGGATATAGATTAAGTGATGCTAAAAATAACTTACTGGCCTCAAGTGCTGTAAATGAACTAGGATTCAGTGTTATTGAGTATATTGAAAGTGAAAACAAAAGAACGAGCAACAGTTACTATGCAGAAATTGGAAAATATTTTCCTAAGTTTAAAACAAATGCTTCCCTGACCTATAACAATACAAATTCAAAATCTCAGTCGAGAAGAAATGATCAGGACATTAACACCACAAATGATGGAAATACGTTAGGGTTTAAATTGAACAACACCTATTTTTCCTGGATGAGTGTAGACTTCAACATGACCAAATCATGGAATAAACAATCCAACGGAATTATTCAGAATGATCTTGGAAAAACTGAGGGATATACCCATAATTTGAATGTGTTCTTCTATCCAATAGAAAACCATACCATAGGGTTCTACTGGGATCAGATTAACTCAAAACTGGGACAAACGAAGTTAAATAACGGTTTCTTTGATGTATCTTATCAATTTAGCTGGGCAAAGAAAAAAGTAGACTTCGAATTAAAGTGGATGAATATTGGAGACAGAAAAGTATTTGAAAGGATCAATGTAGGAGATGCTACTATTACACAGACAACAATGCAGCTCCGCCCTAGCCAGGTAATGTTTACTGTAAAATTCAACTTTAAATAAAATAAAAACCAATCCGCATGGATTGGTTTTTTGTTGAGATATAGTGATAAATTAAAAGCTTTGCTGATCTGCAGAAGGGCCATAACTTCCGGGAAGAGGAATGTTATTCAGCCTGTAATAGACTCCCAATTGTGCCCGGTGATGGGTAATTTGGTTTAACGCATGGCGGATTGCTCCATATTTAGTCCAGCTTGCCAGTTCATGTCCATCATTTTTAATGGTCCAGCTTGGATTCAGCTGGTCTTCGGAGGCTTTTTCTAAAGCGGCTTTTCCGGACTGATAGTCGTTATCAAGTTTTTTTAAAAGATCCTCTTTGGTAGAGAGAACCGTTGGTTGGTATCCTCCTTTGGCAAAATCCAGTTCAGAAGTGTTCAAAATAGTATTGGGCCATTCAAAAACTTCCACAAGATGAGTGGCAAGGGGCATCATTTTCATACTTTTTTCGTGAGGAGCATAATCATTTTTTCCTTCAGGAAAGAGTTCAATAAATTTTTTTGTCGTTTGGAATTCTCCCTCCAGTTCGGATTTTAATTGTGATAAAGTGTCCATAATATTTTGGTTTTTAGAACATTAAAGTTAGCTCTTTTACCACTTGAAATGTTTTAACAAAATCATAAATTTTATATTTTACTCTTCCGGCCACAGGAAAATTAACCCACAGGAAAATAAAAATGAAGAAAAACTGTAACAAATAGGTAGATCCTATTACTAATTAATAAAACTTGATTAAAAATGAAAAAGCTATTTTCTATATTCTTTATAGCTCTTTTTGCTGTAGCAAGTGCACAGGAATCTAAAGAAACGGCTAACCGCTTCTTTTATGAGCTTACATTTAAGCCTAAGAAAGATTCTGCAAAACTGGATAAGGTGATTACTATTCTGGATATTACAGATAAAAACAGATCTGTTTATCAGGATTACACTGTTATTGCACAAGATTCTATTATGAAAATAGAAATAGAAGCAATGCAAAAGGCCGGCATCATGAAAGACCTTTCAAAATCTCTTAAAACACCAAAGATTTCAGCAAGAATATATAAGACGTATCCAGGTATGGGAATTCAGTATGTTGACAAAATTGCAAATGGTTTTACGCCTACAAATATTGGCTATAGTGAAAACTTAAAGTTCAATTGGAAGATTCTTGGTGACAAACAAAAAATTGGGGAATACAATACCCAAAAGGCCACTACAGAATTTGGTGATAGAAAATGGACGGCATGGTTTACAACAGATATTCCTTTCCAGGATGGACCGTACAAATTTTACGGGCTTCCAGGGCTTATAGTAAAAATAGAAGATTCAGAGAAAAATTATTCTTGGGTATTACAAGGGAATAAAAAAGTGAAAGATTATACAGAGTTTTCTTATATAGAACATTTGATGCAAGCTTCAGGAGGAAAGGTCAAAGATCTACCAAGAGAAAAGTTTGAAAAAACGTTCAATGACTTTAAGAAAGATCCTTTTGCTTCTGTAAGACCTATGATTACGCAGGAAATGATGTCTAAAACAATTCCGGGTATGGACGGGACTATTGGAGACATGATGAAAAAACAGGAAAAACAGTACAAAGACTTTTATAACGCTAATGATAACCCTATCGAGCCTCCTTATGCTAAATTAAGTGTAGGAACAGTTGAAAAAGTAGAAAAGTAAAAATCAAAACAGACTTCATATCAACTAAATTATATTCAAGTCAACCCAGATACAGCAATGTATTTGGGTTGATTTTTTTGTTTTGGATAAAATGTGAAATTTTTACAGTTTTGAATGTTATGACATCAATAAAATTCCTCTAAAATGACAAAAAATTATGATTAATCAATTTTTAATAATAATAAGTCACAATACTTGGAATTGAATGTTTGTTTTTATAATTTAGTTAGCTAACAAATTATAAAATTATTATGAAAAAAGTTATTCTTACGATGTTATTAGTAACATCCACAATCTTATTAGCAAAAACAGAAGAACCAATTACAAAAACAAATGCTAAGAATATACAGCCTGTTTTAATTGCTAAAAAAAATATTAAGGAAGAAAAAAATGAAATAACGGGGATTAAAAAGATAAGCAAGGAAGCCATGAATTTGGAAGGTTGCATAGCTATGGCTTCCTATATTGGAAGCTATAATCCTCCGTTAGGAGCAGCAATGATGGGAGAATGTGTTCGAAATTATAATTAGTGTAAATCACATTTAAATCAACCCAGATACAGCAATGTGTCTGGGTTGATTCTTTCATACCTACTGTTATTTAGATTAAATTTAAATAACGTATATTTGCAGCACAAAAAATCAGGCTTTGAAAGAGAAAGGATTACATAAATTAAGTGGATTTCCCAAAAACAAAATGGGAAAGATATTGGGATATGATAATGACCATCTGAAAATGCCCAATAAAATCATTGAAATGGGGCTTCTTCCGGAGACCATTTTCAGGATTTTGTATCAGGCTCCATTCAATGGGCCAATGTATGTAGAGTTTGGAGTAGAGAAAAGCCGGATTGCTCTTCGTGAGGAAGAAGGAGATTACATCATTGTTGAAGAATTGAATTAATGCAGGCAAACAAGAAAAAACAAATACTTTTAGTCGGAAACCCGAATGTAGGAAAATCTACGGTTTTCAATACGCTTTGTAATAAAAAGCAGAAAACCGGGAACTATGCCGGAGTAACTGTTGCCAGTTATTCTGGAAATTATACCTATAAAAATGAGGACGTTGAGGTCGTAGATCTACCTGGATCATACAGTGTGTATCCAAGTTCTGAAGATGAAGCTATTTTCTCAAAATATCTTATCGATGAACAGAAAAACTATGCAGGAGTTGTTTATATTCTTGAAGCACTAAGCCTGAAAAGAGGTCTTCTTTTGTTTCAGCAGATTCAGGATCTTGGAATTCCCATGATTCTGATTGTCAATCAGATTGACCAGGCAGAAAGAAGAGGGATTAATATTGATATTCAGCAGTTTTCCAAAGCTTTAGGTATTACCATTATTCAGACGAATGCCAAAGAACAGATTGGTATTGATGAAGTAAGAGAAGCGGTTTACAATAACCAATTTATAAAAGCAGATAAGGTATCATTTGAAACACCGAATGAGCATAGGGATTTTATCCGTAAACTGGCTTCACACAAGGGCTTTGATAACGAATATAAGGCATGGATGAGCCTTTCTTTAGGCACAGACCTGGGAAGAATAGAATCTGTAATGGATAAGCTGAATGAAGCGGATTCCAAAAGTTTGGTACCTAAAAGATTACAGGTTCAGGAAACAGTTAGGAGATATCAGAATGTAGACAAAATATTAGACAATGTAATTTCTAAAAAACCTCAGTTCAAAGAATTGTTGACAGAAAAACTGGATAAGGTTTTGGTTCACAAATTTTGGGGTTATGTTGTTTTCTTAGCCATTTTATTAGTTATTTTCCAAAGTGTATTTTTCCTGGCGGAATATCCGATGACCTGGATTGAGGAGACTTTCTCATGGCTGGCAGCCTTTACAGGAGAACACCTTCCGGAAGGGCCGGTTAATTCACTGATTTCAAACGGAATTATTCCGGGAATAGGAGGGATTGTAGTATTTGCACCACAGATCGGTATTTTACTGTATTTCCTTTACCTGCTGGAAGATTCTGGGTATATGGCAAGAGTGGTATTCCTGATGGACAGACTTCTCCGCCCATTCGGACTGAACGGTAAAAGTATTGTTCCCCTTGTTTCAGGAACGGCATGTGCAATTCCTGCCGTGATTTCTACAAGGAATATTGAAAATGTTAAAGAGAGATTACTGACGATCCTGGTAACCCCTTTTATGACGTGTTCTGCAAGGCTTCCGGTATACAGTATTATTATCGGGCTCATTATTTCTGAAGGAACATTTTTGGGGATAAAATATAAGGCATTGGTGCTGATGGGAATGTATCTTCTGGGCTTTCTGGTAGCATTATTCTCTGCAGCTATTCTTAAAGGATTTATTAAAAATAAAGGTAAAACCTATTTGGTCATGGATTTACCCACTTATAAGAAACCGCTTTTCGGATATGATCTTAAGATGGTTTTAGGAAAAGTCTGGGACTTTATTACCGGAGCCGGTAAAATTATTTTTATTGTAAGTATCATCATCTGGTTTTTAAGCTATTTCGGACCCAAACAACAGCCTAACGAATTGGTGGCCACCAATGTAGAGCTTGATCATTCTTACCTGGCTAAAATGGGTAAAGGAATAGAGCCTGTCATTGCTCCTCTTGGATATGACTGGAAAATGGGAGTTGGAATTCTTACCAGCTTTGTTGCCAGAGAGGTTTTTGTGGGGACAATGTCTACGCTATACAGTCTTGAAGATGATGCTCCGGAGGTAAAAGTAATTGACAAAATGAGAAGGGATGTAAAGCCAAACGGAGAAAAAGTCTTTAGCTTTGCTACAGGAGTTTCAGTACTTTTATTTTATGCATTTGCAATGCAGTGTGTCTCTACACTTGCAGTAGTCTACAGAGAAACCAAAAGCTGGAAATGGACCGGCTTTCAGGTAGCTATGATGACAGGTTTGGCATATTTTGTGTCGATGATAGCTTATCAGATTTTAAAGTAATGGATTCATCATTAATTTTTCAATACGTCATTATCTTTATAATAGTAGCATTCGCCTGTTACTCTTTATTTAAGATACTCAGAAAGAATTTTGCACCCAAAAAATTCAGTTCTAAAAGAACAAACTGCGATAAAGATTGCGGCTGTTCTTAATATTGAATTAAATAATTAATTAAAAAAATGTAGTAAATTCATTTTTTTAATTTAAATAATTCAGTTTGGGGCTTTCAAAAGCAATCTTTGTTTTCTTACTTTCTTTCTTTGTGTTCTATGGAAGAGCACAAAGTGATACCACGAATATTAAATCCTATACAGATCAGGTGATGGTCCGTGCCAATATTGATACCAATATTGAAAGCTATATTTTTTCGCAAGGAGAAGGGAAAAATGAAAACCAAATGACATTTTCAATCAACAACAAAACAAGGACTTCCTTCTCGGTTGACTATAAAATAATAAGTGCTACCCTGTCTTTTTCGCCACATTTTATTTCAGGCAATAACGATGATGAACTGAAAGGAAAGAGCTCTTATACAGACTTTAGCTTGCGGTTATTTCCCCAAAAATTTATTCAGACCCTCTACTATAAAAATGTAAAAGGATTTTATCTGGAAAATATGAAAGATTTTCTTCCCGGCTGGCAGGAAGGAAAAGATCCGTACATCCAATTTCCGGATTTTAGGGTACAAAGCTTTGGAGGATCTACCGCATATGTTCTTAATGAAAATTTCTCGGCCAAAAGTATCTATACCCAAGGGGAGTGGCAGAAGAAAAGCAGTGGCAGCTGGGTCCCTTTCTTAGACTACGACCTTAGCATTTTTACCAATATAATAGAAGGGCAGAAGAGTAAAGAAACCCAATATAAAATTGGAGCCAATATGGGATATTTCTACAATTGGGTTATTGGAAAGAAAGTGCATATTGCTCCCTATTTAGCATTAGGGCTGGGTGGAAAATTCTCAAGTTATTATGAAAACCTGGGCGATAAATCACGGGTCAATGCGCAGTATGTAACCATAAGGATGGAAGGTGGGCTGCATGTAGGATATAATACAGATCGCTTTCTATTCGGAGGAAAAATGAACTTTAGCGCCTATGCCTACGATCAGAAAAATAACCAGACTGTGGAAAATAATAACCTCTATGGTTTGTTATATATAGGGTATCGTTTTGCCCCTCCGAAAGTTGTAAAAAATACGTATGATAAAATTCAAAAAAAGATTCCTGTTTTATAAGTTCAAAAGTCTTTTAAGTATCTTTGCGTAGAAAAATATAGAAAGAAAACAATCAAACAATCAAAATATAATGTCGTTAATTAAATCTATTTCAGGAATTCGTGGAACCATAGGAGGAAGAGTAAATGATAACCTGACTCCACTAGATGTGGTAAAATTTGCTTCGGCTTTCGGAACCTGGCTTCAGAATAATAAAAATAAAAAAGATTTAACCCTCGTGATTGGTAGAGATGCCAGAATATCCGGTCAGATGGTTTCTTCTCTGGTTACCGCTACTTTACAGGGGTTGGGTATCAATGTGGTAGATTTAGGTCTTTCTACAACACCTACGGTAGAGATCATGGTGCCGGAATTGAAAGCTGACGGTGGGATTATCCTTACTGCTTCTCACAATCCAAAACAATGGAATGCACTGAAATTATTGAATGAAAAAGGAGAATTCATCAGTGGAGAAAACGGTGCAGATGTACTTGCTTTAGCAGAAAGTGAAGACTTCAATTATGCGGAGGTAGATGATCTGGGAAATTATGAAACAAGAGATGATGCTTTTGATATTCATATTCAGCAGATCCTGGATCTTCCAATGGTAGATGTAGAAGCCATTAAAGCTAAAAAATTTAAAGTGGTTCTGGATGCGGTAAACTCTACTGGAGGGATCGCTATTCCTATGTTGTTAGATAAGCTTGGCTGCGAGACTGTTAAGCTGTATTGTGAACCTACAGGGCATTTTCCACACAATCCAGAGCCTTTAAAAGAACATTTGGGGGATATCTGCGAGCTGGTGATTAAAGAAAAGGCAGACCTGGGAGTTGTTGTAGATCCGGATGTAGACAGACTGGCCTTAATTGATGAGAAAGGGGAAATGTTTGGCGAAGAGTATACATTGGTGGCTGTGGCAGATTATCTATTGAAACATAAGAAAGGGGCCGCTATTTCTAACCTTTCATCTAGCCGTGCTTTGAGAGACGTTGCTCATACCCATGATTCAGAATACTTTGCAAGTGCTGTAGGAGAAGTGAATGTAGTTACTTTAATGAAAGAGAAAAATGCAGTGATCGGAGGAGAAGGGAACGGTGGTATTATTTACCCTGAGCTGCACTACGGAAGAGATTCTTTAGTGGGGGTAGCCTTATTTTTAACCCATTTGGCAAAAGAAAATAAAACGGTATCTGAATTGAGAGCAGGATATCCAAGCTATTTTATGGGTAAAAAGAAAATAGAACTTACACCGGAGATCAATGTAGATGATATTTTAAACAAAATGGAGCTGGAATATAAAAATGAAGAAGTTTCTACAGTGGATGGTGTTAAAATAGACTTTGAAAACAATTGGGTTCACCTTAGAAAATCCAATACAGAGCCGATTATCAGAATTTATACAGAAGCTAAATCTCAGGAGGAGGCCGATAAATTAGGAGATGATATCATTGCTAAGATCAAAACTTTAATTTAAATAAAACCTAAAGAACGGATGCTATCTAGCTCCGTTCTTTTTTTGTATCCCATGTTTGAGCATATAAAAGACAGATTTCCTTTCCCCAAAGAAAAATGGCGGAAGTTTCTGAACACTTTTGAAAGGATCGAAGTTCCGGCCAAAACGTTGTTATTACAAGAAAATGAAGTTTCCTATAATGCGTACTATCTTGAAAAAGGTGTTGTCAGAGCGTGGTATAATAATGATGGGAAAGATGTGACCTTTCAGTTTTTTCTTGAAAATACCATGTTTTCTTCTCTTGAGAGTTTTAAAAAAGGGCTTCCAAGTATGGTCTCTTTTGAAACAATAGAGCCCTGTATCTTATATAAGATTGGAAAGCCTGATGTGGACGCTTTTCTGGAAGAGGTGTATGAATGCCCTGAACTTAGGACTCTGTTGATGGATGCTTTATTTGAGAGGATGTTTGATTATATGAAGCACTTCTTTTCATTTATTAAAGACACCCCGCAGCAGCGTTATCTTAATCTGATTAAAGAAAAGCCCGAGATCATCAAAAGAGTGCCCCAGCATTATATTGCTTCATATCTTGGTGTTACAACAGTTCATCTCAGCAGGATAAAAAGCAAAATCCTGAAAAATAAACCTCTCTGAAGACTATTTTCAATGATTGTTTTAGGACAGGCATTACTTACAGCTTTCTGCCTAATTATCTCAATCTGATAACAAATGTTATTGCTCTCAGGCTTTCTTCCGAAATAAATTTGTATAAAATTTAAAACAATGAAAGCAGCAGTAGTATTTGAAAAAGGAAGAATTCCTCAATACGCAGATTTTCCCGAACCGGAAATCATAAAAGAAAATGAAGTGTTAGTTTCGGTGAAGGCTGCCTCTATAAAAAACCTGGATAGAGCCAGAGCCGGAGGCACTCATTATTCTACAGATAACGAGGTGCAACAGCCTAAAATTATTGGCTCCGATGGCGTAGGTTATCTTGACAACGGAACTAAGGTTTATTTTTTCAGTAAAAATGGAAGTGTGGCAGAAAAAGTGTTGGCAGACCGCCAATTGATGGTGCCAATTCCTGAGAATCTGGATTTTTCTGTAGCTGCAGCGCTACCCAATGCGGTAATGGGCTCAGCAATGGGTTTACAATGTAAAGCGGGAATGCAGCAAGGAGACACCGTATTAATCAATGGTGCAACCGGAATTACGGGAAGAATAGCCGTTCAGATTGCGAAGCTGTACGGAGCCGGGAAAGTGATCGTTACCGGAAGAAATGAAACCGCATTACAATCTCTGCTTAAGTTGGGGGCAGATGAAGCTATTTCCCTAAAGCTTACAGATGAAAACTTTAAACAGAAAATTAAAGAGATCCACGGTGGAACACCTGTTGATGTCATCTTGGATTATATTTGGGGGCATTCTGTAGAAATGATCCTGGCCGCTCTTAAAGGTGACGGTACATTTTCTCATAAGACGAAATTGGTTTCTGTAGGAGGAATGAGTGGGGACCATATTCAGTTATCTTCACAGATTTTAAGAGGAACAGACATCCATATTTCAGGATCAGGACTGGGAAGCTGGACAAAAGAAGAATCGAAACTTTTATTTTCAGAAATAATTCCGGGAATGTTTCAGGCTGCTGCAGAAGGAAAAATTAAAATAGAAACGGAAGACGTTGATTTAGAATATATTGAATCGGCATGGAATAAGGAAATTGAAAATGGAAAGAGACTGGTAATAAGAATTTAATAACAATTTGAGTTTTTTATCCACAATCCTTTTATCTGTTTTCTTTTTTTACTATTTTTATGATAGAAATTACGAAATGGAAAATTCAAAAAAAAGTTGCAACTTTGCATAAATATTTGAATATCAGTTTCAGATGTATCATTAATTAATAAGTTTGCCGAGGTCTGTAAGTACATTCAGGCATTGGACCGACAAAGAGGACACTATTGGAAGAGTATTTTGGAAATGAACTTGTAAAGAAGTTCGAGGAAATGATGGAAAATAATGATGAATTCTACTTTGACACAGAAGAGTTAGAAGACATTATTGTGTATTATTTGGAGCTGGGAGATTTTAATTACGCTGATATGGCGGTCAATTTTGGTCTGAAGCTTCATCCTAATTCTTTAGATATCAAGATTAAAAAACTTGAAATTCTATTGGAGTGGGAAGAATATAATACGGCAAAAGAGCTTATCAATGAGCTGAAAGGTTCCTCTATGGAGCATACAGACTTTTTGGTTTGCTATGCCAAGTATTATTCGAACTTAGGAAATCCTAGAAAATCCATTGAAATTTGTAAACGGGCACTTGAGCTGGGGGAAGAAGAAAACTTCCTTCACAATTTTATTGCAGATGAATATGTGAATCTTGGAGATCCTTTTAACGCTCTTAAACATTACCGGAAAGCATTAAAAGAAGATCCTTCTGATGAATATGCATTAGAAAACTGTATGGTATGCTTCAGTGATTTGAATAAGAGTGAGGAGGCTATTGCCTTTCTTAATGAATATTTAGATGAGTTTTCCTATTCAGAAACCGCATGGTTTGAGTATGGACAATTCTATTTCAACAGAAAGAACTTCGAAGAGGCCATCAAAGGCTATGATTACTTATTGGCAATCAATTCGAGTTCTGTGGGAGTATATGCGAATAAAGCCGCATGTTATGAAGCGTTGGGCCAATACCAGAAATCAATTGAAGTGTATGAGGAAATGCTTGAATTGGAATATACGAAAGCATTTACCTTCTATAAAATCGGATTGTGCCATAAAGCTTTAAAACAGCCAATTTTAGCATTAAATTCATTCCAGAAGTCATTAAGAGAAGACCCTCAGTTTTATCTTGCGATGATGGAGCAGTCTTACCTGTATGAAGAGATGGGAGGAATGTCAGAAGCCCTGCATTTTGCCAAAGAAGCAACCCAATTGAATGAAAATAACCTTGATTATCAAAAAAGGTTAGCCTTTTTATTCATCGATTCAGGGAAATTTGAAGAAAGCCTTTCCTGTCTTAAAAAATTGGTAGCGGACGAACCTTCCAGATTTTACAACTGGTATGCATATTCAGAAGTATTAATGCTTTTGGGTGAATATGAAGAAGCGGTTACTGTATTGAATGCTGCTATTAAGAAGCACTACAGGGCTGAATTATTTTATCAGTTAAGCAATTGCTTTTTCAATCTGAAAGAAAAGGATAAAGGGATGGATTCCCTTCAGAAAGCATTAGACCTGGACCCAAGTCTGGCAAAGGATATGCAGAAGAAGTATCCATTCATTAAAGATGAAGTGAAAAAGGTGAAAGCCAGCAAGGTTAAGAAGAATTAAACAGAAAGAATCGGGAATATCCGGTTCAGAATAATTTACATTTAATCTTTAATATAAACAGAAATCCTGCAGCAATGCGGGATTTTTTTATGAGTGGCTGTATTCTTAAATAGGATTGTTGTAAGGATTGTTGATAGACTTACATCCAAATCCAGCCTTGGTTTCTACGTCAGTATACAGATCAAATACTACAAATTACTTTTTAGCATTAGTTCTTAGGAATATCAATCCGGCAATGATTACTCCGGCTCCTATAAACTGCATATAAGTCAGTTGTTCCCCATCTATAATTCCCCAGATAATAGCAACAATAGGCATTACTAAGGTAACTGTAGAAGCAAAAAGGGGAGTAGAGACCTTCAGTAGTCGGTAGTTCATCATCATGGCCAGCCCGGTTCCGAAAACAGATAAGAGGCTGACAAACAATAAACCTAGCATATTGTCCTTTGAAAAAGTGAATTCAGAAAAGAATCCCGTGCTGGTTAAAGCAATAATGGAAGGAAAAAATAAAACAAATGAGAAAACAAATGCTGATAAGACGGTGGAAGAGACTTCCATAAGCTTTGATTTTACGGTGGTCGTACTGACGGCATAGCATAAAGTGGCCAGTAATAACAGCAGAATAGGAATCATTTTTAATTCTCCGCTGTCACCACCTCCAAAAGCCAGAATACAAACTCCCGTGAAGCTTATCAACGTTCCCAGGATCTGTTTTTTGGTGGTTTCAAACTTCCATATCAGCGCACCCACAATAATAACGAAAATAGGCATCATGGAATTGATAATTCCCGCAATACTACTGCTTACTTCTGTTTCTGCAATGGGAAAGAGGAACATAGGAATAAAATTTCCTGTAAAAGCAGCAAGAATAAGCCATTTGATATGCTTTTTCGGGAAAAGTTTATAATTGGAAATCGCAATAGGGAGCAGGATGATACCTGCAATAAGAACTCTTAATGACCCTACCTGAAACGGATTAAAGTGTTCCAGCGATTTTTTTATAAGAATAAATGACGATCCCCAAATAATACTCAGGACAACCAGAAGAATCCATTTTTCTTTATCTGCGTTCATTATTTTCGTGTAAAATTTTTAAAAATTCTTTTTTAGAAATCATACGGGCTCCCAAGCTTTCCAGGTGGTCTGTATGAGTCTGACAATCAATTAATTCAATCGTATTTTTATTGCTTTGGGCAAAGTGAATGAATCCTGCTTTTGAGGCATTGCTTACCTTGGCAAACATACTTTCACCACAAAATAAATTGCCGATCTGTAAGCCGTAAAATCCACCTACAAGCTCTCCATCCTGCCAGACTTCTATGCTTTTGGCGAGTCCATATTCATGAAGCTTAATAAAAGATTCCATCAGTTCGTTAGAAAGCCAGGTTCCGTCCTGTCCTTTTCGGCCGGTTTGCTGACAGTTTTTAATAACTCCCCTGAAATCCCGGTTCTCTGAAAACGTAAAAACATTTCTGTTCAATATCTTCTGCATAGACTTAGATACTTTTATCTCATCAGGAAATAAAACAAACCTCGGATCAGGGCTCCACCATAGAATTTCCTCTCCGGGATTATACCATGGGAAAATCCCCAATTGGTAAGCAAACCATATCCGTTCCACAGAAAGGTCACCTCCAAAGGCAATTAACCCATCCTGACCGTCGTATGTTTCAGGGTCAGGAAATGAAATCTCATTTTCGTCTAATCGAACCATTGTAGAAAAAAAATCCCACTTAAAAAGCAGGATTTATAGTTGATCTTTATTTTTTAATTAAAAAGGTAAATCATCATCGTCATCTCCAGCAAACGGATTCTCGTTAGAAACAGGAGAAGCTGACTGCTGAGACATAGCCTGAGTAGGCTCTGCTCCATTATCAAAAACTTTTTCTATTTTCCATCCTGTAATAGAGTTGAAGTATTTAGTCTCACCTTGAGGAGAAACCCATTCTCTACCTCTGATGTTGATTCCTACCTTTACGTTTTCTCCTTCTTTAAGGTTATCTAATAAACTAATTTTATCAGACAAAAATTCTATGTTTATCGGCTGTGGATACTGTTCTTGAGTTAAAATAACCATTTCTCTTTTTTGAAATCCGCTCGCAAATGTTTGAGCATCAAAAAGTTTCTTTACCGTTCCTTGTAATTCCATATCGTAAATATTAACGATGTAAAAATAAGAAAATGAATCGTAATAATAGCTGCCGGGAAAAAAAAATGTAAAAAAAATATTTTTTTTCCCGGAAAAGTTTGGAGGTAAAGGAAATTGTCCTATATTTGCACTCACAAAAACGAAGCAAGCTCTTTAAAACTTACAATACAAAAAAAACCAGCGGATGTGGTGTAATTGGTAGCCACGCCAGACTTAGGATCTGGTGCCGTGAGGCGTGGGGGTTCGAGTCCCTTCATCCGCACTATGCGAAAATAGCTCAGCTGGTAGAGCACAACCTTGCCAAGGTTGGGGTCGCGGGTTCGAATCCCGTTTTTCGCTCCACACCTGCCCTGGTGGTGGAACTGGTAGACACGCAGGACTTAAAATCCTGTGTTCGTAAGAACGTGCGGGTTCAAGTCCCGCCCGGGGTACAAAACCCTCTGTACTTTGCGACGGAGGGTTTTTTGTTTTTATAGAGACTGTTATGTAATTAAAAGTCTTATATTTGTAAGAAATAGAGATTGTATCTGTGAAAACAGAGCAATGCAACCAGCGGATGTGGTGTAATTGGTAGCCACGCCAGACTTAGGATCTGGTGCCGTGAGGCGTGGGGGTTCGAGTCCCTTCATCCGCACAATGCGAAATACTCAATAGGTTGTCTACAGCCGTTGAAAAGATTGGAACTTCAGGTTTGAATCTTTTTTTTCGCTCCACACCTGCCCTGGTGGTGGAACTGGTAGACACGCAGGACTTAAAATCCTGTGTTCGTAAGAACGTGCGGGTTCAAGTCCCGCCCGGGGTACTAAAACCCTCTGTAATATATTACGGAGGGTTTTTTGTTGTATTATTATTGATAGGGTTTTCCTCTGCAATACCAATCATGAGTGATGATCGTATCTTTTTTATGGATGGTAAGTGGCAATGCTCCCTTTCTTTTTAGTATAACGTCTCCATAATCTATTTCATCCTCTCCAATACCCCAGTTGTTGTGAACCATAAGGCTTGTTCTCTTACTGGTTTACGGAACAAGCCCTCCAGTTTTATCCATGTAAGATCTACTTTTGATTGGGTAACGAAAATATAATATTCATCAGGAAAGTATGCTTTTTTTATTTGATTACAATCTGCTTCTCCACATGAATAGAAGAAAAGTAAAACTAGTATATAGAAGAGTGCTTTCATAATTTTTAATTCATGATTCAGCTCCATTCCCTCCTCGTAATTGCGGTATGTTCCTTTCCAGCTTTTCCAGTCTCTCAAAAATACTCTCAAAAATATTCTTTTCAGCAGTGGAAACATAACCCACAATCTTATAAAGCTCTTGTTTTCCCTTAATAGATTGACTGCTTTCAGAGGTATACTGCAAACGGCCGTTGGTGTACACTAATAAGCGGCTGTTCAAATCACTTTTTAGATCTGCTTTATTCAGGAATAAAATATCTCCATACTGGTAAGGTGGGAGTACCTGATTTTCAGCCGTAAATTCATACACCCAATCTACTGATGCTAATATTTTTTGCACAACCGTTGTGTTTTCGGAATTGCTTTCCGGTAATGCTTTTGTTTCTTTCATATTCTGCATCGCTGATTCCGGGAAAAGCATCAGCTGATTGATGTCTGAAACATTAGGTAATTGATGTACCTGTACGGCTTCAGTAAGAAGCTCATCTACACTAAGGTTAAAAAGGGCGGCTACTTTCAGTATCGTTTCTATTTTAGGCTCAGCACGGCCTTCTTCATAAGAACTTATTACCCCTCTGTTTAAATCAAATAAATCGGCGAAAGCCTTTTGGCTCAGTCCTTTAGCCTGTCTTATTATCTTTATATTAATTCCGAAAAAACTCAAATTGTCTAATTTTTTTTGCAAAAATAGAGCATTTCGGATAGATGACGGATAAAAATATTTGCATTTTCAGAATTTAAAGAATATCTGTACCCATAATATTGCATTCTTCTGTATCTGTATCCAAAGTTAAATCCTGCATAATTTTGTTTTATTAAATCATGATATTATGGAAACAACCGTTCAACATCACGAGCAGCTTCAATATGCTGAAGTTTATATTTCAGATATGTTGGCGCTGAAAAACATATTTCTGCAGACCCAGAACACCTCAAAGATAAGTCCGGATTTTGGAGTTCCGTTTTTCCTGGCAAAAAAAGGGGATGAAATAGTTTCATTTGCCAGCCTTATTATGAATCTGAAAGGAGAGATTATCTTTAAAATCTATGATAAAAAGGGGACTACTGAGGCAGAGAAGAAAAAATTTTCTTTAAAAGTTGAAGCTTATTTTAAAAAGAATACTACGCCCAACTTTCGAAATCCGGAACAGCTAAAAAGCAGTATCAAAAGTATGATTAGCTTGCTGGATTTTTAGTAAAGCATAGATAAAATTGTATTTTTACGTAAAACCCTCACCCATGTCTAAAGATGTTTTGTATCTAAAAATAGCCAATGCTGTCACTGAGCAGATTAAAACTGAAACCTTGCAATTTGGAGACAGGCTGCCATCGTTAAGAAGTGCCCAAAAGTTACATAACGTTAGCTTAAATACTGTAAAACAGGCATATATGGAGCTTGAGAGCAGGTCTCTGGTGGAATCACGCCCCAAATACGGCTATTATGTAAGCCAGACCTCCCAGCGAAAGCTGGCGTTACCTTCTGTTGCAAAAATAAAAGTTTCACAAGGACAAAAAACACCGGAAGATCTTATCGGCAAGGTATTCGGAACCATTGCCGGAACAGATGTTACTCAGTTTGCATTGGGTATTCCCGGGAAAAGCCTTCTTCCTGTAGCTAAAATGAAGAAGTGTATGATCAATGTAATGAAGAAGAGCAGTGATAGCGGGACCAACTATGAGCCGGTACAGGGAAGTGAAAATCTGCGCCGCGAAATAGCGAAATGGGCCATGGTAATGGAAGGGAAGATTACAGAAGATGACCTTGTCATTACCTCCGGAGCAATGAATGGGGTATATAACTGCCTGATGGCGGTTACCCAGCCAGGGGATTCCGTAGCCATTGAAAGTCCTGTATATTTTGGAATATTGCAGGCGATTCACCTACTGGGACTAAAAGCGGTGGAAATTCCTACCCATCCTATTACCGGAGTGGATCTTGATGCTTTAAAAAAAGTACTGCCAAAGATTTCGGCATGCTGCTTTGTCGTTAATTATAATAATCCGCTGGGATTTCAGATGCCTGATGAGAACAAGAAAGAGCTGGTAAGGATGCTTACCGAATATAATGTTCCTTTGGTGGAAGATGATGTTTATGGAAACATTTACTTTGGAGCCGGAAGACCGAAGCCCTGTAAATTCTATGATGAAGCGGGAATTGTGATGTGGGTGGGATCTGTTTCTAAAACGCTGGCTCCGGGATATCGTGTGGGCTGGGTAGCAGCGGGGAAATTTAAAGATAAGATTATCCGTCAGAAGCTGGTTCAGACAGTTTCCAGTCCGTCTTTATTTTCAGATGTTATTGCTGATTTCCTTGAACATGGACGGTACGACCATCATTTGAGAATGTTCAGGAAAAAACTGTATGCCAATTACCTTCAGATCCAAAAGTCTGTTACTCAGTATTTTCCGGATAATACCAAAATTTCTGAACCGAAAGGCGGTTTTATGCTGTGGCTGGAACTGGATCAAAGAATCTGCACGGAAGATCTTTATGATGAAGCATTAAGTCAGAAAATAAATTTTGCTCCCGGTAGAATGTTTTCACAATATAACCAGTATCAGAATTGTATGAGGCTGAATTATGCCCTGGAATGGACAGACCGTGTAGAAAGTGACCTGGAGAAGCTTGGTAAAATGATAAAAAATAAAATTTAATAAACCCTATAGAGATGAATGATATCAATAATGAAGTACAAATTATAGCCTATGAACCTCAATATAAAGAAGCTTTCAGAGCTTTAAACGAAGAATGGATCAGGAATTTCTTTGTGATGGAATCCGGTGACTATAAACTGCTGGATCACCCTGAAGAACATATCCTAGAGAAAGGAGGACATATTGCTTTTGCTCTGCTTAATGGAGAGGCGGTGGGAACATGTGCATTAGTAAAAAACAGCGATGAGCCCCTTATTTTTGAACTTTCAAAAATGGCAGTGAGCCCGAAAGCGCAAGGAAAGAAAATTGGATATCTGTTGGGTAATACTTTAATAGAAAAAGCTAAAGAATTAAAGGCAGAGAAGGTATTTCTGGAAACCAATTCAATTCTGGTTCCAGCTATAAAACTCTACGAAAAACTTGGATTTAAACATATGCCGGTTACCAATGCGGGATATGACCGTGTGGATGTACAGATGGAATTAGATCTCAAAAACGGATGATAAAAAAAATATTAGAACAAGGATATTTCTATCCGAGTTCTAATATCAAAAAATTAAATCTAATTGCTTTACTGTTTATTTCTTAATGAAAGTCTTTGTCACTGAGTTTTTCCCTTCACTAAATTTAATGAAGTATATCCCGGTTGGAAGGGTTTCAATATTTATTTTTTCATTGTAATACCCATTGGAAGATTTCAAATGAAGAGTTGAAAAAAGTGTCCCTTTAGAATCAATGATTTCTACCTTAGATTCTTTATTTTCAGATGGATATCGGATGGTTATACTTGCTGATGCAGGATTGGGGTAAAGGGCAAAATCATTAGTGTTTTTCTTTATTTCTTTATTGGCTAAAACACCGTTTGAACAAACCGGAATTCTGTTTATCCCGTCAATTCCCCATGTGGATTGTACCGGAATACACATCCAGTTCAGTACCGTTGGAAAATGATCTGTTTCTCTTGTTGTTGCGGTGTAATCATAGATCTTAAAACTGCCTGAGGTGTTGGCATTATAAGCAGGAGATCCTGTAATGCTCATATGATTCGCATTGGGACTTGAATCGGTGATGGTATTTCCTGAAACATGATCACACTTCCAGTTGGCCAGCAGCTGAGAATAATAAGGGTGTGAAGGGGTAATGTCCTGATTGGCCCAGTTAACGATCACATCGTTCGGAAGAGCGGATTTCCAGATTCTGAGGTCTTTATAGGATGCAGGAAGATTGATTCCATAGGTATTGGTTCCGTCCTGGTTTAACGTTAGTGGAAGACCGGAATCAATATTTCCGATGGTATTCATCTTGGCAAAAGTGACCGGAACACCATCTTCATATAAAGTGACAAGGCCGTCTCTATCGAAGCTGGCTGCAATATGCTTCCACTTATTGGTTTCCACTTTTCCTCCTACCAGGTCAATTCTGTTTGTTCCGTCACCGATATTCATTTTAAACGTCTGTCCGGAATATCCTGAAATCACAAGCCCTTTATTTTTTCCGCTAGCCCAGTTTTTATTCCCGATCATAACAGGATCACTGGAATAGGCCGCATTGGGTTTCACCCAAAACTCAATGGTAAAATCCTGGTTTGCGCCAAAGTTGAATGGATTCTGGTTGGTTGGTTTGGCATAAGTTCCTGCCGGAAAGCTGAGCTGATTGAACGTTTTATTGGATTCTAAAACCGTTTTACTGATCTGCTGAGGAGTAAATCCTGGATTAGAATACACGGTAAAAATATTTCTCTCAGAAAGGTTCCCTCCGCCATGCGAGCTATCTACCGCTCCGTGATCCGTTGTTAAAACAACCAGCCAATCTTCGTTTTGATAACCGGCTCTGTTTTTCATTGCATTCACTATCTCTCCGATATATGAATCTGTTGTCTGAATAGAAGACACATATTGGGGAACAGCTGAAGAAAAGCCGTAAGAATGCCCTGCATGGTCTACATCATCAAAATCTACAAACAGAATATCAGGATTGTCATTTTGGAGAGCATTGACCGCTGCATTTTTCACAGCAAGATCTGTTGCCAGATTAGATTTTACATCTGCATTCTGAATAATTTTGTCATTGATGGGTGCCCAATGTGCCAGGGAAATTGTTCTTAAATTAGAGTTATGGCTTTCTGCTCTTGTCAAAAAGTCAGGATAATTTACATAATTGGGACTGGTAAAATTATTATCCTGCACATTGTGTTTGGTGTGCCAAACACCCGTAAGCATTGTACTCCATCCGTTTCCGCTCCATGTAGTGGCAGCGCAAAGTCCGTCAAGAGAATAAATAGACTGATTGATAAGGTTCTTGATGTTAGGAGTACTGGCAGACATCATGACGTCTGCACGACATCCGTCGATACCGATAAAAAGAACTTTTTTGGTCTGAGCTCCAAGGAAGCAGCTCACAACAACAGCCATTGAGAATAGTTTTGTTTTCATGGGGTAAGGGTTTTACATAATAAGTTTACAAATAGTAATTTATTTTTAATTATTGTAAAATTAGTTTACTATTTGTAAACATATGTAAACAGAAAATTAATTAATTGATAAGTAAATAGTTCACAAAAGTTGAAAGTCTACATAAGAAGAAAATCATATACTTTTACAAATAATCAATAGAAGGAATTAAAATTCTCTTTCTCTGGAGGGATGTTGGAAATTCAGAGAATTTTTGACGGGTGATGTACTTACTTATTAAAAAACAAACGACACAAAAGAGTTGTGTCATTTGTAAATAAAGTTTGAAAAAGAAGTTGTTAAAGAATATGTTCAGCTTCAGAAATTGTATTTAGAATATAATCAGGTTTTGCTTTCTCCAGCTCTGTTCTTTGTTGAGCACCGGAAAGCACTGCGATAGTCAGTCCGCATCCTGCATTTTTTCCTTCTTCAATATCAATCACGGAATCTCCGGCCTTTAGGACCTTTTCGGGCTCCATAATATTGAATTTTTTCATAGCCAGATTGATCATCTCCGGGCTGGGTCTGCTTTCTGAAACATCGTCAGCGGTGATCAGAGCATCAAAATGTATATTTTCTTTCCACTGTAATTTGTCTAAAAGCTGGTGGGCAATTTCAGAGGTATATCCTGTATTGAGAACCACTTTTTTGTTTTGGGCTTTCATGGTAAGAAGAAAATTTTCTGTACCGTTGATGGGTTTTACATCAAGATTACAGTAAGCCTCCTTTAATTTTTCGGAAAAGTTCTCAAAAATAACAGTGGCATCTTCCTCGTTACCATCAATTTCCTTCAGCAGACTTGTAATGGCCTCCAGTTTTTCCATTCCGGCGCAGCTGCTAAGAACTTTTTCCAGACTCACAGAGTAACCGTGGCTGTTGACAGCCTCTGTTAAGGTTTTATACACTACATTGTCCTCATCAATTGTTGTTCCGGCCATATCCAGAACCAGTAATTCTATATTTTTCATTGAATTTTTATGCGTAAATTTTTTCTATATTAAACTTGGAGAACCCTCCGCTTCCCGTCATTCCTTTTCCTCCGATACCCGTCACAATATGGATATTCGGAGAGGGGCTGTATTCGAAAATATCTTTCGTTTTGCATTGGGAATACACTCCAAACCATCTTCTCTGAATTTCGTACGTAGGAAGGTCAATTATTTTTTTGGCTTCATGGATCATGAATTCATCAATTTCCATATTGAGATCATATCCAAGATCGTCTGCATTTTTAGCATCTGCATATTCATGAGAGTCTCCAAGAATGATGGAGCCGTCAAGAGCCTGCTTAAAGAGAATATGAACACCATATTTCTTCTCAAATGAATGAGGATCTTCCAATGATTTGATTTTTTGGAAAGAAGGACATTCACTGAATGATTCATATCTTCTGACGGAAAGTCCGGTAAGAATATTTCCCTGAAGAGAATAAATTCCCTGAGGTTTGGTTTGCAGCATCTGCAGCTTGCTTACTTCCAGGTCGCTTTCATTGAATACTTTAGGGTATAATGTTTTAAATTCATGTCCCCCGCAGATGATAATCCGGGAAGCAGAAAATTCTGTTCCTTCAGCTGTTACAGCAGTGCATTTCCGATCATCTTCACCGGTTTCAATCACCGTAGTGTTATAGAAGATCTCCAGACCCATTTTTTCCTGTAAAAGCTTATGAAGTTTTACAATCATATCTGCAGAGTCTACAGAAAGCTCCTGGGGAAAGAATAATCCTCCTTTGCAATAATCCGAGCGGAGCCCATCAAACTTCTTGATGCAGTCATTTTTAGATAATAAAACAGATTCATAATCGTTGTTTCTGTTGATTTCATAGAGTTCTTCAATAAGCTGAAGCTCTTCAGCATCAGAAGCAATGTATACAGAGCCGTTTTGTCTGATAGTAAGGTCTGCCTGAGCATGAAGTTCATTATATATAGCAAGGCTTTCTCTCCCGAAATTCTGCCATTTAAGATCCATTCCGGACGGTACTACCTGTCCAAAGTTTCTTACCGTTGCCCCTTGAGGCAGCGCATTTCTTTCCAGTAAAGCTACTTTCAGATTTTTCCTCAGGGCATGATAGGCATGGAATGTTCCTAAGATTCCGCCTCCCACAATGAGTAAATCAAATTTTGTTTTCATTTTACTATAATTTATAAGATTTTCGAAGTATCGAAATTGATGTATTGATTAGAATTAGAATTGGGTTTTGCCTTTTTTTTGAAAGCCAAAAAAGCAATAACAGAGAGAATTAAAACGCTGACCGTAATGATATAATTCAGACTGATATAAAAGCTTAGCCATGAAGTCTGTGCAGAACCGAAATTCTTATACAGTAAGATCAGAACGCTTCCCAAATACCCAAAGGAATCTACCATATAGATCAGAAAGCCTACATTGCCTTTAATATCAAATGCGGCAATCATTCTGTCAAAATAAATTCCATTAAAAGGAATATAGCAGATATACATTCCAAATCCGGAGATCGTCATCCATAAAAACGGGGATAATGAATTCTGCTGGAAGAGATAGGTGGAAAGCCCCACCGTTAAAATTCCGGCAAAGAGGATATAGTGATAATAAGCAAAAGCCTTTTTGTTATTTTTAACCTTTACCATGCAGCTTAAAATCAAAAGAACCATGATGGCAATGGGGATTTCCGTCAATGTAAATATAGAACTGTCAAATGTAAAGTGAAGACCGTCCCAGATCTCGCGGTTAAAATTATCTCTGAAATCCCTTAGGACCGTTAAACAGATATAAAGAAAAATTATGCAGACAACAGGGATGAAAAACTGGCGGATAAGCTCTTTCCTTTCTTTTCCGTTAAGAGGTTTTCTTTTACTTTTAAGCTGAATATCTTCTTCAGTGGGTTTCGGAATCTTTTCCAGAAGAATTCCTGAAATAAGTAAAGGGACAATAAATATCAGTCCGGCAGAAAAAGGCATCCAGAATTCTGAAATAGCAAAAGTATCCATCAAAAACTTTCCTACAGACTTTGTAAACCCTGAAGAAACCACAAAGCTTGAGCACAGAAATAATCCGATAATTTCAGTTGTTTTACGGCCTTCTATATAGGAAAAAACAATACCCCAGATCATTCCCAGCGGAATACCATTGAGAAACATGAAAAGGATATTATAGGGAGCCGGAATGATTGCGAACCCTAATAATGATAATTCTGCGATGGCAATAAAGGAAAATAAATAGCGCAGTCTTTTCACGGGTTTTAATTCGGAAATGAATTTAATTCCAATAAATTTCGAAATGAAATACCCTACAGCCTGTGCAATGATGATCAGGATTTTATAATCTACTCCGAAGTAGGATAGTCCTTCGAAAGAGGCTACGGTAAAAGGTTTTCTGAAACCGTACATGCAGAAGTAAACACCAAAAGCGGCAAAAGCAGCTTTCAGTGTTACCAGTGTTTTAGGATTGATTGTTCTGGCCATTATTTGGGTTTAGAAGTTCAGTTTTATTCCAAGGTTACATCTTACCCCATAATATTCCACCTGTTCAGGACGGTCTTCATTTTGTCCGAAATGATAGATCAGAGGTTTATTGAGGATGTTATTGATATCCGCATACAGACTCAGATGTTTAGTAAACTGGTAAGAACCTCCGAAGTCCAGGCTGCTGTATTTACCATAATAAGAGTCATTAGTATCGTCTTCAGCATATTCTACAGCGTACTTTCCTTTATAATTATAAGCAAGTCTTGCATTGAAGCCTTTTTTCTCAAAGAAGAGTTGTACGTTATAGAGTTCTTTGGCCTGATAAGGAAGTTTTACCTTTCTTCCGCTTGGCTTCTCCATTTCTGAGGTCATAAAAGTTGCGTTCACCTGGGCTCCAAAATACTGAAGGAAGCCCGGAAGGAAATCAAACCTTTTGTTGATCCCAAGTTCAATACCTCCCAGCCATGCAGCATTTCCATTGTTTGGAGCTGTAAACTGGACACCATTGATCCCGTTATAATTTCCAATGAATGAATCCTGAAAAATAGGATCTGTAATGGATTTATAGAAAACACCACCGCTCAGGATCCCTACATTGGAGAAATAATATTCTCCCATCAGGTCAAAGTTTAATGAATATGTTGGATTAAGGTTGGGATTTCCTCCCTTGAATTCATTATCCGCTTCACTATACGTTCCTCCCGGAGTAAGGTCTCCGAAGTTAGGTCTGGAGAAAGTTCTTGTGGCAGCAAAACGAAGATTCGTTTTATCGTTTAATGTATACTTTACATGGATCATGGGAAGAACTGCCAGGTAATTTTTAGTATTTTCAACAGGGGTCAGTACATCATCGATCACGCTGTAGCCCTTTACCTTGGTATTGGTGTTGGATAATCTTATTCCTCCTAAAACGGTAATCTTATCATTCACTTTATAGGTTGCCATTCCAAATGCATCAGCATGTTTCTCCAGAACATCAAAGTTTCTTCCTAACGCTTTATTATATTCTAAAGCCTCGGAATCAGCGGTGTTGATTTTCAGGTTTTTTTGATTGTCAAACCAGAACTGATTCATTCCTGAGGTAGAAAGTACCGGACCGAAAGTGTTTCCGATGTGTGCATTCATTTCACTGAGATACTTGGTTCCGTTCGGTTGTGAAGTAATGAACTGAGAATAATCTGATAAAAGAGGAGCTGCTCCGCCGTTCCAGGTATAAAAAATATCTGAAAACCTTGCATTACGTTCTTTATCCCTGTACTTAAAACCATATTTCAGGGTCAGTTTATCAGAAGCATTAATCTCATGGTTAAAGGCTGCAACAATCTTGTCTTTTTCCTGAACAAAGACTTTGTAAAATTCAAGGTCTGTAAATTTCATTTGTGAAGCATCCATTTTAAAATTAGGATCGCTGTAGAAACCAAATAAAGCATCAGGATTTTTGTAATCCAATTTTCCACCATCGGCTTTCCAGTAGGCTCTTGGACCATTCCCATGATCGGAAATATAATCAGGATTGATTCCTACTCCGGATTGGGTATACTTGATGACATAATAAGAATTGTTCTGTTTGTCAGGGATATTCCCATACTTGAACTGATTGTCGTAATAAGAAAGATCCCAGTCGATTTTTCCTTTATTTAAATTATGAATTCCCCCTAATGAAACAGAGGTAAGCTCTGTGATCAGTAAGTTGTGGATATTCTGAAGTTCTACTCTTGCCGTATTATTGGTACTGCTGAATTTATCAAAGCGAACCCTGTGTTTATAATGTGTTTCATCATCAGACAAGGTTCCGTACATTCCTTTTACGTAGATGGTATTTTTTGGGGAAAGAACATATTCAAAGGCAGCATTAATTCCGGTTGTCTTCCTTACTCCGTTGTAATCGCGAAGCTCCATTCTGAAGACCCCTTCGTCACCACTTCTTCTCGCTTCAAAATTGTCAGTAGACCAGTTTCTGATGAAATGGGCAAAATTGAATAAGTATCCGAATTTTTTATCCTTTGTTCTTCCACCATACAAAAGGCCGATATTATAAACTCCTTTATCCGCTTTGGCATTATAACCGCTTCCCAATGTTGCTTTAAACTCTGTTTTCATGGGAGGAGTTTTGGTAATGAAATTAACACCCCCGCCAATTCCATCTGCTTCCATATCCGGGGTAAATGACTTATTGACATGTACATAAGAGATCAGCTCTGTGGGGAAAAAGTCAAATGCCGTAGCTCTGGAGGTTGTTTCTTCCTCTGCGGTGGGAAGCCTGTTTCCGTTGATGGTCGTGGAAGCCCAGAAGGGAGGAAGTCCTCTTAATGAAACAAATCTTCCCTCTCCCTGGTCTCTTTCAATAGAGACTCCCTGTACGCGCTGTACGGTTTCTGCAGCATTTCTATCCGGAAGTTTTCCAATTCCATCTGATGCAATGACATTGGTGATATTGATGGCATTTTTCTGAAGATTTAAAGCTCTTGCTTCCGTATTTTTCAAAGTACCGGTAACCACAACTTCATCAATATTTTTTCGGGGCTGAGAAAGTATAACAGTTCCTAAATCTACTGTTTGATCAGGCTTTAGTGTAATAATGATATCTGCTGTTTCATATCCTATGTAGGTAATTTGTAAATTGTACTGACCTTCTTTAATATCATTGATCGTAAATTTTCCATCAATATCAGTCGTTATATTTTTAGATAGACCTTTTATTTTGACAGTGGCACCGGGAAGGGGCTGGGTGTTATCAAGAACAGTTCCTATAATAAGCTGCTTTTGTGCTGAAACAGAAGTGACGATACAGACAAAAGCAAGGGTTAGTAATTTCTCTAAATTTGTTCTCATTTTTACATATATTAAATTTTTTATGCAAATCACGCTAATAATTTTAATATATATAAATATTTGATATTAAGTATTGTTTAATAAATCAAGGCTGTTTGTTACTTCTATTTTACCTTAAAAATATTTGTATAAAAGAATATTTTGATTTAATTTTTATATTAAATTGTTTATTTTAAGGTGTTTATGAGACTGTTTTGATGTTTTTGTTTAATTTTTGAATGGAGTGTGGGAAGGGCGTTTTTGATTAACATTACGTTCATTTTACCCAAAATAAGAAAACTAAAAGTTTACAAATAGTAAACTTTTGCTTGTCAACTTTAGAAGTTGAAAGAACAAAACGGAGAATGGGTTAGGGTACAAGCTTATATAACCTCGGAAGAAAATGGAGGATGGGATGTAAAGAGAAAGCATTTCCACCTTCACTTCTTTACAATATCAGAAACAGAAGATAAGGTTTTGTGCTATATGAAGTTGTGAAAATCTATGCAGTATAAAAATAAAGAACCAGCATTACGCAGCTTTCATTGCTGATGCTTACGGGTACATGTGGAAACTTTCCGTTAAAATATAAAGAATCACCTTCTTTTAAAATGATTTCTTCATTATCAATAACATATTTTACTTCTCCTTTCAGGACGAATTTGAACTCCCAGGCATCTGTGATCACCTTTTCTCTTTTAGAATTAGGTTCAAGAGTCAGCAATACCGCTTCAAAGCCTAAAGAATGAAGACTTTTACTGAAGATATGCATGTATTTAAAACCTTCAGCTTCCACTTCTTTTTCTATGAGCTGCTGGCTTTCTTTCGGCACGTAAATGAATTTTGCATGGGATTTTTTCTCTACCCCTTCAAAGAAATAGCTTGCATCAATTTCCAAAGACTGGATGAGGTCAAGTAACACCGGAAGAGAAGGTATTGTTCTGCCGTTCTCGATTCTGGAAACAAGACCATTGCTTACATTGGCTTTGAATGCCAGTTCATTAATGGTTAAATTATTCTTTTTTCTAATATCCTTTAATCGCTTACCGATACCTATTAAAAAGTCATTCATGCTGTATTCAATTTAACCTGGAATTATTTTTCGTCATTATATGAAAAACAAAGGTAGTATTATTCTATATAGGTTGGATAAGGAAGAAGCTCAATTCATTTAAAATTATTATTGAGGACAGAAGAGCAATTTTGGGATGAACAAAATTTGCCTATTTTTGTAAAACTCGTTATTTCATTTATGAAAAAAATTATTCTTATCGAAGACGAAACCAGTGTGGTGTCTTTTATTAAAAAGGGACTTCAGGAAAACGGATATGAAATTTCTGTCGCTTTTGACGGGCGTACCGGAGTACAGCTGGTTCAGGCAAATGATTTCGATTTGGTGATTTTAGATATTATGCTTCCGGAAATGAATGGGCTGGATGTCTGTAAGGAGATCCGGAAAACCAATCAGAGCGTTCCTATTCTGTTTTTAACTGCATTGGGGACTTCTGAAAATATTGTGCTGGGGTTAGAAAGCGGAGGAGATGATTATCTGGTAAAGCCGTTTAAATTCATTGAGTTGGTAGCCCGTGTGAAATCTCTGTTAAGAAGAAGCAATAACAACGGACCGCAGGAGACGGTTGAGCCGGAACCGGATAGTGAGCATGTTTTTCAGTTTTCTGATCTTATCGTGAACGACTATACAAAAAAAGTGACCCGTGGAGGGGAGGAAATTACGCTTACCTCTACTGAATATAAATTATTACTCTATTTCCTTACGAATCCCGAAAAGGTGATTTCAAGAGCGGAAATTCTGGATGCGGTATGGGGTGTTAATTATGAGCTGGGAACCAATGTGGTAGATGTCTATGTCAATTATTTAAGGAAGAAACTGGACAGCCAGGATGATAATAAGTTGATTCATACAGTAATAGGAATGGGGTACGTCCTGAAAAAATCTTAATGAATGTTTAATAAAGTGATCACAAATCAGACCAAAACAATGGTGCTTTTAATGTTGGTTTTTACTGTCATTATATTGCTTTTCAGTGGCTTGGTTTATTTTTCGATCGTTAATTTTTCACATCAGAGATTTTATGAGCTGCTGAAGATCCGTACAGCAACCATTGTACAGATAGAAAAAAGCAAAGACCATCTAGACCTTCCGGAGAATTATGTCCTGAGTAGCCTGAATGATGAAGAGCTGCCTATGGAAAAGGATTATGTTTTTGCTGTCCCTACAGATTCCAATTTCAAGAAGATATCCCAGGAAGTTCATATTCCATCTTATTTTTTTAAAAATATTATCAAGCAGGGGGAGGCTAATTATAATGATAAGGAATTCTATTATATCGGGCAGACTTTCAGATATGACGATAAAGACTATATCGCTATTGCTTCTGCCAAGAACCATTATGTGGTCTATTATCTTGGTTTTTTAAAAAGAACACTGCTTACCTGTATTGTGCTTTCTTTATTCTTCAGTATGATCTTCTCTTTTTACTTATCTAAGACATTGTTCAGACCGATCTTAAAAATTACAGGAAAAGTAAAAGAAATAAGCTCTGAAAACCTTCATTTAAGATTGGAGTCTCAACCGGACAATAAGGAACTGAATGAGCTGGTAGATACCTTCAATGATATGCTCAACCGCATTGAGACCTCTTTTGAGACCCAAAACCATCTGATTGGCAATGTCTCCCATGAACTGAGAACTCCACTTACTTCCATTATGGGAGAGGCGGATGTAGCACTTTCCATCAACAGGTCAGCAGAAGAATATAAAGAAACGCTGGAAATTATCCTGGATGAAGCCGAAAAACTGGATAAAAAGATCAAAGCTTTATTAATGATCGCCCAAACCGGGTTTGACGGTAAGATCCAGAAAATGGATAAGGTAAGAATTGACCAGCTGCTGTGGGATGTGATTGAAACGCTAAGAAGAATAGATTCCAGGAATAATATCTATCTCGATATCAGTATGCTCCCTGATAATCCTAAAAAACTGAAAGTACAGGGGAATGAGCAGTTGCTGCATCTTGCAGTGGCCAATATCATCAGTAATGGCTGTAAATATTCTAATTTCCAGCAGGTAAAAGTCTCTTTAGGAGCCACGGATACAGATGTCTATATCATTGTAAAGGATAATGGAATCGGGATTCCGGAGGTAGAAATGAATAAAATCTACGATCCATTCTTCAGGGCTTCCAATACCAACAATTATGAAGGCTATGGAATTGGGCTTCCATTGGCGAGAAATATCGTAAGAATGCATCACGGTGAGCTGATTGTAAGCTCGCACGAAAATCAGGGAACTACGGTTCAGATGCGTTTCCCTAATTTCTACAGCACACAGCAGGAGGGCGCTTAATCCCTAAAATTATTCAAAGTATACAAGTTGGATATATAACAGGTTGAATATCATTTATTTATGCAAAATTGCTGTTTTGTTTTTTTCCCACATTAATTTCTCTTAACAATTTTCTAATCTCATTTTAATCTCTTTAATCACATTTTAATTCCGTTCCAAAGGTCTTCTAATTTGGTCGTTCTAGTTTTGTATCATCAAAAAAGATAAACACAAAACAAAATAATAAAGAACATGACTAAAACAATTTTAATTGCAACGGATTACTCTCTTGAGTCATTAAACATATTGAAAAAAGTGCTGAAAGAGAAAGAAGCTTCGGAAGATCAAAACCAATATGATATCCTGCTTACATCAGGATATGATTCCGGGGATTCTATCAGAGATCTTTTATTCAATACCAAGACATCTATTTTCAATAAGATCAGGCCGGCAGAATTTTGCGATGCTTATGGGATCGTGAAGAATAAATATCCTCATCTGGTCAATAAAATCATTTGTGATGTTTTTACAGGAAGCTTTCAGAGAACATTCAATCAGTACGTGAGCGCAGAGAATATAGAAGAAGCTTATTATTCTTCGTCTATTAAGAGCAAGGGTAAAGGAAAGTTTGATCTTATTCCTTATATCAAGAATTGCAAAGACCTGAAGTCTCATGAAATTGCCGTTGAGGTTAGAGAAAGGCTTCCGGAAAGAGGAAGGCTTGCAGAGATCTTTGTAGAGGTCTAAAATAAACACAAACTAAAAAAATAAAAAAATGTTAAGAAATTATAGTAACAGCAGGACACTGGGGGATAATATCAGATTGGGGACGCTGACTGCATTTACAGCAGGTACTATAAATATAGCATCCCTATTAATATTTCTCTCTTTTACATCGAATGTAACGGGACATTACGCTGTGCTGGCAGCAGAAATCAGTAAGGCAAACTGGGCGCAGGTTGGAGTCGTAGCAGGATGGATCTTTTTGTTCTTCTTCGGAAGCTTTCTATCCAATTTTATTGTCATCAACTTCAATAAAAAAAGTAAGTATTTTGCCCATTCAATGCCTATTGTATTGGAGATTATATGTCTTCTCTTCGTAGGTGTATACGGACAGTTTTATTATCAGAAAACACTGGAAGAAACAGAATATCTGGTGGCATTGATGCTTTTTGCTACAGGGCTTCAAAATGGTTTGACGGCCAGTATCTCAAACTTTTCAGTAAAAACAACCCACCTTACCGGAACAACTACCGATCTGGGAATCCTGGTTTCTATGTTTACTCAAAAAAAATACAGAAAAAACGGGGAGCTGATCGGAAGGGCAAAATTACTCTTGAGTATCATGATTGCCTATGTATTGGGAGCGGTATTCTCGGGACTTACCTATTATTATCTGGAATTCAGGGTGTTTTATGTTATCAGTCTGTGTCTTTTAATCGTGATCGGATATGATGCATATAAAATTCATGTAAGACATTTTAATACCAAGTACAGATATAACAGGATTTATAAAAAACCCAACCTTCTGGCTTATCTGTATGAGAAGATCCACGGGATTCCAGGAAGAGAAAAGAAAAGAAAGCTCGCTTTTGAAGACTGAATGTGGAATGATAAATAAATATCACTATTAATTTTTTTTGTATAAACTAGCTGTGAATCAATCCTCTATTTGTGTAAAAACAATAGGGGATTGTTCTATTCAAAAAACCGCTGTAGTGAATGGTTTGAGGCTCAGTCTTTAAAATGCTGCATTGTTGAAATGTTGATAATTAAATATTAATTCCCTCTTTTAATGTTTTAATTCCCAATTTCATTGTCTATTTTTGTAAGTTGATTTACGTTTTTTTATGTCAGATATTATTCAACTTTTACCGGATCATGTAGCTAATCAGATTGCAGCAGGAGAAGTGGTGCAGAGGCCTGCATCCATTGTGAAGGAGCTTTTGGAGAACGCTATTGATGCAGATGCTTCAAAGGTCGAACTGATTCTCAGGGATGCCGGGAAGAACCTGATACAAGTAGTGGATGACGGAAAAGGAATGTCTGAAACAGATGCCAGAATGGCGTTTGAAAGACATGCCACATCCAAAATCAGGGGAACGGAAGATATCTTTAAGATTGCTACAAAAGGATTTCGGGGGGAAGCATTGGCTTCTATTGCCGCGGTTTCTCAGGTTGAGCTAAGAACAAAACAGAAAAACGCATCCATCGGAACCAATATTTACCTTGAAGGTGGCGTTTTCCAATTTCAGGACCCGATACAAACGGCAGACGGATCGAATTTTCTGGTAAAAAATCTATTCTATAACGTTCCTGCCAGAAGAAAATTCCTGAAAAATAATAATATTGAATTCAGACACGTAATCGATGAATTTCAACGTGTTGCATTGGCGCATGAAGGCTTGGAATTTTCATTATTCCATGATGATGAGCCGGTTTTCAAACTCAGAAAGGGAAGCCAGATGCAGCGTATTGTAGATATTTTCGGAAGAAAACTGCAGCCCCAGCTGATTCCTATCAAAGAAGATATTATCTGGTGTAAGCTTCACGGATTTGTAGCGAAACCGGAAGGCGCCAAGAAAAACAGAGGAGAACAGTTTCTTTTTGTGAATGGAAGGTATTTCAAAAGCCCTTACTTCAATAAGGCCGTTCAGGAAGCTTTTGAAGGATTGCTTTTACCGGGATATGTACCTTCATTTTTCCTTTATCTGGAGCTTGATCCTGAAAAAATAGATGTTAATATCCATCCACAGAAAACTGAGGTGAAGTTTGAAGATGAGCATCTTATTTTTGCTTTACTTCGTTCCACGATAAAAAGATCTTTAGGAATTTATAATGTTTCTCCAAGTCTTGATTTTGACAGAGATCCGGATTTAGACGAAATGATGAATAAGCCTATTCCCAGTAAAGGAAACGGTGGCGGAGGAGTGATAAAAATGCCTGAAATTATTGTTGATAAAGACTATAATCCGTTTTTGGAGGAGAAAAATATAGTGCTTCCGGAGGAGATTCAGAATCTTACAGAAATGTACAGCCAGAATATCACGGCAGAACCTTCCAAAATCAATTTATTTGAAGATGAAGATTTCGATGAAGATCTGATGAGGCTCCCGAACGGATACTGGGTTTTCAATAAAGGAGATATGACTCTGATGCTGGATCTTGGAAGAATGCACAGGCTTGTGGTTTCTGAAAATAGTAATAAATCAACATCAAAGAAATCCAATACCAACAGTCATGCCCTCCTGTTTTCTCTGGAGTACCACATGAACGAAATAGAAAAGAATAAATATAATTCTATCAAAAAATATCTTCCGGAACTCGGGTTTGACATGAAAATTGCTCATGAAAGTGTACTGAGAATAGATTCACTTCCCGAAGGGCTGAAAGAAACACAGGCTATGAAGTTTCTGGAGAACCTTTTTGAGATCCTGGAATATAAGACAGAAGAAGAATTCATGCAGTATTATCAAAACCAATGGGCTAAAATGCACTCGAAGTCAAGATTCGACTTCCTTTATAAAAAAGATGCAGAGCAGCTCATCAAAGATTTTACCGCATTAGGATTCCCTGAGTTTTTGCCGGACGGAAAAAGATGTTTCTATGAAGTTCCGTTTAATGATTTTAAAAACAAATTTTAAAAAAGATGTTTAACAATATACCACCGATTACAAGAAATCTTATCATTATTAATGTGATAGTATATGCTGTAACGTACTTTATGGGAAATCAGGTGATTGGCTATCTTGCCGGTTTTTATCCGTTTTCTCCTTTTTTCCATTCATGGCAGATCATTACCCATATGTTTATGCACGGAAGTATTATGCACATTTTGTTTAATATGTTCACCCTGTATAGCTTCGGTCCTATTCTGGAGCAGACATTAGGAGATAAAAAATATTTGATACTATACTTTTTGAGTGGCCTTGGGGCTTTTTTCCTCTTTAATTTATGGAATTTTGTAGAAGTTCAGCAGATTTCCGGTGAATTGCAGCAGTTGGGTTTCAATGTGAATTCATATTTGTCCGGTGCCAGTGTTGAATTTGCAGGAGGTGCAGATACTATTGCCAGACAAAAAGAATTATTGGGAAGCCTGAAAGGTATTGTAGCCACTCCTATGGTGGGGGCTTCTGGTGCAATTTTTGGAGTTGTAGCTGCTTTTGCTACTTTATATCCTGATTCAAAGATTATGATGATGTTTATTCCCGTTCCTATGAAAGTTAAATACCTAATGCCGATTGTTATTATCGTTTCGGTATATCTAGGTGTTTCAGGAAATGGAGGAGGTATTGCCCATTTAGCTCACGTTGGAGGTGCTTTGGTAGGGTGGCTGTTGGCGAGAAGCTGGAGAAAACATTTATACAGATTTAACTAAAGCTGCTTTGTGAAAATTTTTCGACTTATCATCCTGATTCTGCACCTGGGAATTTTGTTCCTTTTACTGGGTTCTTTACTGAATGCGTATGTTCCGCCTAGGATATTTCCATGGTTTAATTTGCTGTCATTAGGATTTCCTATTCTGATGATTGTTTATATTCTGATGACTGTTTTTTGGATATTCAGCTGGAAGAAGAGAGCCTTTGTGTTCATGCTGGTAGGATTGATTTTTATTAATCCAGTCAAAAGAATCATTAATTTTTCTTCTGATAAAAAAGAGAAGGCAGCTATTAAAATAGTTTCCTTTAATGTGAAGGGGGGAATTATGGGGAAAGAGGAGATCGGAAAGTATTTAAAATCTCAGGAAGCTGATGTGATACTCTTACAGGAAGGCAGAGGAGGTGACTTTCCGTACCTTGAAGAGTATAAGAGAGTGAATTTTTCCGGAGTGGGAACAATTCTTACTCAACATAAAGTCTTGAATACTAAGGAGCTGGACTTTCCTGAAAAAAGTGAAATTCCACCAGCCGTGCAGGCTGATATCGAGATAAAAGGAAAAGTATACCGGTTTATTGATGTTTATCTTCATCCTTTTAAGTTTGAAAGAGAGATGGTGACCCTTAATGGGAATTCTGATGCCAATGAGCAAAAGATGAAAGATATTGTAAAAAGACTTATTCCTACTTTTAAAATCCACCAAAAGCAGGTTGAGCTTATTAAAAATGCCGTTGAAAGCTCGCCATATCCTGTTATCCTGGCAGGAGATTTTAATTCGGTTCCCAATTCTTATGAATATTATCATTTATCATCAGGACTTGAAGATGCATTTCTGAGTGCCGGAAAAGGAAGCGCTACCAGTTTCCACGATTATAAATTTCCCATAAGAATTGATTACATTTTTTCTTCTCCATCCGTGAAGGCTGTTTCCTATGTGGTAGACCGTTCTGTCAGTTTTTCAGATCATTATCCTGTCATTTCTGAGTTTTCTTCAGGCAGTAAATAATCATAAAAAAAGTTAAAATATAGGTGCTTGGTAGGGTTTTTGCATAAAAAAATACGTACCAAGACCGTTTTTTCATGAAGTCGAATCAGATACTGCTATTTATACATATTGTTATTGCTGTTTTATTGCTCTGCACATTGGGAAATGCGTGGGTTCCTCCAAATATTTTTGGGAACCTTAATCTTCTTTCTCTGGGTTTCCCATATCTGATGTTCGCGTATCTTATTCTTACGGTGGTATGGATTTTTAAAAAGCAAAAAGTAGCAGTAGCCTTTGCTTTGGGAATCTTTCTATTTTACAATCCAATAAGAAGATGGGTTAATTACACTCCGAAAGTAGAGAATGTAAAGACAATAAGAGATATCAAAGTTCTGACCTTTAATGTAAAATATGGGGATTATGGATGGGACAAGATAAAGGATTATATTAAAGAACAAAATGCCGATATTATCCTGGTACAGGAAAAAGACACCAACCGTGCATTAAGACAGGATCTTGTAAAATACCCTTCAGTTATTCTTAAAACAAAACATAAGATTGTAAGACAGGCCGAAATCATTGAAGAAAAAGCAAGAGGTAATTCTTTCTATGCAGATATAGATATCAACGGAAAAATTGTAAGAATTGTCAATGTATATCTGGAGCCGTTCCGCCTTCATAAATCTATGTTTACGAAGCTGGATGCCTTTGGGGCAGGTAACATCTCTGCTCTTCTTTCCCATATGATTCCTACTTTTCAGGCCCATGAGGACCAGGTGAAGAAAATAAGAAAGATAATAGACCTTTCTCCTTATCCTGTTATTTTAGCAGGAGATTTTAACTCTGTTCCCAACTCTTATGAGTATTATAATTTGGGAAAAGATCTTCAGGATGCCTTTTTGGTTGCAGGAAAAGGAAGTGCAAGTAGTTTTCATGACTATAAAGTACCGTTGCGAATAGATTATATCTTTACTTCAAAATCAATCATTCCTTTAAGCTATAAGGTAGATCATTCTGTGAAATTATCGGATCACTATCCTGTAATTGCAGAATTTCTACTAAATTAGTTCCATGAAAAATTTACTTTTTGCGGCTTTTATTTTGGTCATTTTGTTCATAGCGTGTTCTAAAAAAGAATCTGCGGGCTTTGGAGCCGAACAGGAAGTTAAAATACAGTATGATACTACAGCCGTAGATTCATTTTCAACGGGTGCTGTTTCAGTAGATATTGCCAGAAAGATAAGAATGTCTTCTCCGCAGTATCTGGACTCCGTAAAACAGGTTAAAAAGCTTCAGGAAGAAGAAAAGAAACTTAAAGAAGAGCTTGATAAGGAAGCCAAAAAGAAACTGGAGGAAGAGAAGAAGAAAACAGATGCTGAAAAGAAGCAAAAAGTTTCAGAAGCCCCCTCTGCAGCCGATACCAAAACCAAAACAGAATAAAAAACATCATTTAAAGTATACAATATGAAAAAAAACATCTTAGCAGCATTGGTGATCTCAGTATTCGCCATGGCTTGCACAAAATCGACGACAAAAACGGAACAGGTAGAAAATTCTGACGGATCAATGACCACCACCACAACTACCACTACAGAAACACCTTCTGACATTGTTGATAGTTCAAAAGTCAACAAAACAAAAGAAGACATTAAAACAAAGGTAGATGAGGCCGGAAATAAGATTGATAACGCTGCCCAGAAAGCGAAAGATAAGATTGATGCCACAGCTGATAAAACCAAACAGGACCTTAACAAGGTAGGAAAGGATATTAAAAGTGGAGTACAGGAAGCAGGAAAAGATGCTAAAGAGGCCGCCAAAAAAGGAGCTTCAAAAGTAGAAGACGCTGCCAAAAAAGTAAAAGAAGATTTAAGTAAATAAAAAAAACCGCAGTTCACTGCGGTTTTTTTTATGTTGTGTCCCGTTCTGAAAAAATTCTACTTATTCAGTTCCAGTAACGGATCTATATATTCTCTGTCATTGCTCAGTCTTGGTACTTTATTCTGACCTCCAAGCTTTCCTTTAGATTCCAGCCAATGATAGAATAAGTTGTGCTTGGCAATGTGAACCACCGGTCTTTTCAGTGTTATATTGTTATATCTTTTAGCTTCGTAATCCGAATTGATGGTTTTAAGATGTTGATCAAAAGCATCTATAAACTGATCCAGGTTATTGGGGTGATGGCTGAACTCAAAGATCCATTCATGGGCTCCGCTTTCATTCTCTTTCATGAAAACAGGGGCTCCGGTAAAGTCTGTAACCTGAGCGCCAGTAGCTTCGCATGCTCTGGAGAGGGCAGATTCTACATTCGTAATCATCAGTTCTTCACCGAATGCATTGATATAATGTTTTGTTCTTCCCGTTATTTTTATTCTGAAAGGATTAATCGAGGTGAAGACTACCGTATCACCAATCAAATACCTCCATAATCCACCATTGGTTGTAATCACCATGGCGTAGTTTTTACCAATTTCAACATCTTCAAGGTTCACCACTTTCGGATTGGAAAAATGGAACTGGTCCATTGGAATAAACTCGTAAAAAATGCCATAATCAAGCATAAGAAGCATTTCATCGCTGTCTGATCTGTCCTGGATACCAAAGAAGCCTTCCGAAGCATTGTATATTTCGTAGTAATTGATGTTTTTTCCGATGATATTGCGGTATTGCTCCCGATAGGGCTTAAAACTTATTCCACCGTGAAAAAACACCTCTAAATTAGGCCACAGCTCTGAGATGCTGCCAACCTCTGTTTCCTTCAATACCCTCTGCAGGAGAACCATCATCCAGCTGGGTACTCCAAGGATGCTTCCTACATCTTCATTCTTCACTTCCGAAGTAATGGCTTTTAATTTACTTTCCCACTCAGACATCAGAGAAACTTTCTTACTGGGAGTCGTTGTGATTTCAACCCAAAAAGGAAGATTATCAATAAGAATGGCAGAGAGATCTCCAAACTTGGTATTAAAATCTGCATAGAGCTCGGAGCTTCCCCCCAAACGGAGATTCTTATTGGTGAAAAGCTGATTTTCAGGATGATTGTTTGCGTAAATAGAGACCATGTCTTTTCCTGCTTTCATGTGGCAGTACTCAAGACTTTCTGCTGAAATAGGAATAAATTTACTCTTGGCGTTGGTGGTTCCTGAGGACTTGGCAAAATGTTTAATAAGGCCTGGCCAGCTTACGTCTTTATATCCCTGTCTTGCTCTTTCAATATAAGGTTCAAAGTCTTCGTAGGTGACAATCGGAACCTTATTTTTAAAGTCCTGATAACTCGAAATGGAATTGAATCCATGTAGTTTACCATATTCTGTATCTTCTGCATGAAACAGCTGAGAGAACAATATGCCCTTCTGGGTCTCAATGGGATGATCCATAAAATTTTGTATCTGATCTATCCTTTGACGGATAAACCAGTTAACTACAGTATTGAAAAGTGCCTTGGTTGCCATTCCAACAAATATAATAATATTTGATTTTTTAGAGAATTTTTTATGATGTTAAATAAAAAAACCGTTACAAAATGTGTAACGGTTTGCTTTTTAGCTTATTGGTTTCTTAGCAATACTCATCATAAGCAGCCTGAAGGTTAGCGGCAATAGCCCCTGCAGGGTTCCCTTCAATGTGGTGTCTTTCCAGCATATGAACTAATTCTCCATCTTTAAAAAGAGCAACACAAGGAGAGCTTGGTGGGAATGGAGCAAGGTGTTTTCTTGCTTCTACTACAGCTTCAGTATCAAATCCTGCAAAAACAGTTGTTAAGTGGTCTGGCTTTTTATCTCCTGTTAAAGAATATACTACACCAGGTCTTGCTGCTCCTGCAGCACATCCACATACTGAATTGATTACTAATAATGTAGTTCCTGACTGTTTTAGCGCTTCTTCTACCTGAGAAGGAGAAGTTAAATCCTGGAAACCTTTATCTGTAAGTTCAGCCTTCATAGGCATTACTAAATCTGTTGGATACATATATTTTGTTTTTTATCGCTACAAAGTTAAACAATTCTTTACGTTTGATCAATATATAATAACTATCGCTGGATTAGTCATATAAAATTAATGTAATATTAATATTTCAACAATATTTGAAAAAATATGAATTTAAAATAGGAATAATAAAATATTTTTATTAAATTTGAAATGATTCTGAAAAAACAAACGACCATGAAAAAAACAATTACGGCTTTCCCTCAGGCTAAGAATTTATTTAACTCGGTATAAATCGCAGTTAAATCTTCTTTTTTTCAGTTTAAACTGAGCTGAATAATAAACTTTTAATATCCAAAAAATGAATCCCGGGACTGTAGAGTTCCGGGATTCTTTAATCAAATCGATATGCAAAGGTTGAATATCCTATAGTTGTGTGAATTCACTTGCGAGACTCCGGGATATACCCAAAATCCGTACGCGGAATTCTGTTATGAAAGAAGCTTTTTAACCATCTCGGAAATACTTTTTCCGTCAGATTTTCCGGCTAATGCTTTTGAAGCAGCTCCCATTACCTTCCCTAAATCCTTAATAGATTCGGCTCCGGTTTCAGAAATAATAGTTTTAATTTCTGTTTCTAATTCTTCAGGAGAAAGTTGTTTTGGTAAAAATTTCTCAATGACTTTCATCTGTGCATCTTCTACTTCTGCCAGATCTTGTCTGCCCTGAGCAGTAAACTGTTCAAAAGAATCTTTACGCTGTTTGATCATTCTCTGAAGGATCGCAATTTCCTGTTCTGCAGAAACTTCAGCCCCTCTGGCTTCCGTTTTCAGAAGAAGAATTTGAGATTTTACAGCACGGAGAGAATCTAAAGCAACTCTGTCTTTTTCTCTCATAGCTGTTTTTATAGCTTCGCTAATTATATTTTCTAAACTCATGTTGATATGCTTTTGGCTTTTGGCAATTGGCTATTAGCTTTTGGATATGGCTAGCAGCCAGTTGCCATTAGCATTAATCTACGTCTTTATTTAAAAACCTGTTTTCTTTGATTTGCATAGACCCGTTGTTATCAGACAGATAGGTGTTGATGTTCTGATCTGATGCATTCGTTCCGTCAATCGAAATGTTTTTTCTTTTGAAAGCAGGAATAGACTCAAATTCACTTGTGCTGTCAAAACTTTGATAACGGGAATTGAATTCTTTTAATTTATTTCTTCTTTCAAAAATTCTTTCCTGATCCACAGCTTTATTGACGAAAGTGAATTCTGATTCTTCAGATTTTGGAGTTTCAATTTCTGTCTTTGTTTCCGCCTTTATTTCTTCCTGTTTCTGGAAGAAGGTTTCGATCTTTTGTGCAGGTTCAGCTACAGCACTGGTAGGAGCATTAAACTCCGCTTTAGGCTGCCCAAAGTCTGTCTTTGGCTCGTTTCTGCTGGATTCATTGACGAAGAAATTGAATTCTACAGGTTTTTCCTCAGAGAAAGAATTGTTAAACGTACTTCCAGACTGAGGTTCTTCTTTTTTATTTTCAAAATCAAAAGAGAAAGACTGGATCTCCAAATCGTTAGGATCTTCATTCTCTTCATCAATTGAAAATAAGCTGAAACCGTCCTGATCATTTTCTTCTTCATTTCTCCAGTTTTGCTCAGGAGTGTTTAGAGTATCTTCTTGTCTGTCAGCGAATTTTATTTCCGTTTTAATCTCCTCTTCTTCAATAATCATTTTTTTTTCGATAGATGTAGCCCCGAACTGCGGAGTATCGTGGTCTTCGTCATCTAATCTAAAAAGATTTTTTCTGCTAAAATCATGTGATGCTTCAGGAGCCGTTTCTCTTTCTTCTCTGGTTTTGAAAGGAGAAGACTTTGGAACATCATAATTGTCATTAAGACTGATTCTGATCTTTTCTGTAGGGCCTGCAAATTTTTTGTTGTCATTAGAAAACCCTGTAGCGATTACAAGAACACTTACAGCATCTCCTAATTCTTCATCAGCACCCACTCCAAAGATGATATCAGCCGTATTTCCGGCTTCTTTCTGGATGTGGTCCATAATGATACCGATTTCATCCATGGTTACTTCTTCTGCACCACTTCTGATCAGCAATAATACATTTTTAGCACCTGTAATCTTATTGTCATTTAATAACGGAGAATCAAGAGCTTTTCTTACTGCTTCTTCAGCTTTATTTTCACCTGAAGCCGTACCTGTAGACATCAGCGCCGTACCGGAGTTCTGAAGCACAGATTTAGCATCTCTAAAGTCAATGTTTACATCGAAATAACCGGTAATAACTTCCGCCATTCCTTTTGCAGCATTGGCTAAAACTTCATCCGCTTTTGAGAATCCCTGCTTGAATCCAAGGTTTCCGAACTGCTGTCTTAGTTTATCATTGTTGATCACAATTAATGAGTCAACATTATTCTTTAATTTGTCAAGACCGTTTTCGGCCTGATCCAATCTTCTTTTTCCTTCAAAGCTAAAAGGAACAGTAACGATACCCACTGTAAGAATCCCCATGTCTTTTGCTACTTTAGCAATGACAGGAGCCGCTCCGGTACCTGTACCACCACCCATTCCGGCAGTAATAAACACCATTTTAGTGTTCTGTCCCATAGCCGCCTTAATATCTTCAATACTTTCTATTGCAGATTTTTCTCCCACTTCGGGGTCGGCACCAGCTCCAAGACCTTCTGTAATGGTAGTTCCTAACTGAACTTTATTGGCAACAGGGTTATTATCTAGAGTTTGAGCATCCGTATTACAGACCACGAAGTCTACTCCGTGAATCCCTTTTTCGTACATGTGTTTCAGGGCGTTGTTTCCTCCGCCACCTACACCGATTACTTTTATGATCGATGAATTTCCTTTTGGTAAATCAAATGAAAATCCTTGTGTACCTATATTTTCCATAACTATTTTTTTTACAATTGATGAATGATGAGTGATGGCTGATAAATCATTTATCATTGATCATCTATCATTGATAACTTATTCTACTTCTTCAAAGAATTTTTTTACTTTTTCCATAAGCGACTGCCCAAAAGTCAGTTTTGCTCTTCTGTTTTCTCTCTGTTCGTTGGCTATAGGTTGCTCCTGAACGATGGCTGCCTGAGGCTGAACCTGTTGAACAGTTTCTGCCTGTGGAGCCGTTTTTTCAGCCTGAGGCTGTTCATGGGCAACTTCTTCCATTTCATCAGCCGTCTGTTTTTTGTCTCTGATCTTTAAACTCTCCATCAATAACCCGATAGAAGTAGCAAATTCAGGGCCTTTCAGATACTGATTTTTATCGTTCGCAATATATTCGTTCGCAAAACCGATTCTGCTGTCGAAACCTGTGGTATAATTGGCCAGCTGACGAAGGTGTTTCAAATTTGAACCCCCACCTGTAAGAACAATTCCGGCAATCAGCTTTTTCTTTTGTTCAAAAGCACCGTAAGCCTTCAGCTCTGTGTTTACCATTTCCAAAACTTCTTCTACCCTCGCATTGATAATCTGTGCTAAGGTTTTTAAAGAAATTTCTTTATCCGGTCTTCCGTGAAGTCCGGGAATTGTTACAAAAGTACTGTCTTTTTCCAATTCGGGAACAGCCGAACCAAATTTTACTTTCAGTTGTTCTGCATGTTTCTCGATAATTGAGCAGCCTTCTTTGATATCTTCTGTAATAATTCCACCTCCGTATGGAATCACACACGTATGACGAATAATATTATCTTTAAAAATAGCGATATCGGTAGTACCACCACCAATGTCAACGATAGCTACACCAGCTTCTTTTTCTTCTTTGGTAAGAACAGCTTCTGACGATGCTAATGGCTCCAAAGTAAGAGCTTCCATTTCCAGCCCTGCTTCACGGACGCATCTTGCAATATTTCGGATGCTTCCCATCTGTCCTACTACAACATGGAAGTTAGCTTCTAAACGTTTTCCGTGCATTCCGACAGGCTCCTGAATTTCACCTTCGGAATCCACTTTATATTCTTGAGGAAGTACATGGATTATTTCTTCTCCAGGAAGCATTACCAGCTTCTTGACCTGATCTTTTAATGCTTCAATGTCATCATCTGTAATAAATTTATCCGGATGTTCACGCATAATATAATCTGAGTGCTGCAGAGAACGTATGTGTTTTCCTGCAATACCTACCGTTACTTTACGGATAGGAACTCCTGCACTGGATTGTGCTTCGGATACTGCAGCCTTGATTGAATTAATGGTTTGTGAAATATTATTCACAATTCCTTTATGAACACCAAGACTTTTAGCTTTTCCTACACCGAGAACTTCTATTTTCCCATGTGCATTCCGTCTTCCGACAATCGCAACAATCTTTGTTGTTCCGATGTCCAGACCTACTGAATACTCTTGATTTTCCATTTTTATATCGATTTGATTTTTTCTACTTTTTTCCATTATAGGATATCTCCTATTTTGTGTTAAAATGTCCTTTGAGGACTTTTATTCTATTTTAACCTTTGATTTGGGCTTAGGCTTGGACTGTACCGGAGCCTGTGTTTTTTTCTCTGTTTTTGTCTTTTCTTTTGCCTGTGTTTTGGGTTTTGTGTTTTCCTTTGGTTTTGATGAGTTCGTTTTTTTTGGTTCAGCTATTTTGGGTTTAGCGTCCGTTTTCTTAGCGATAGCTGTTAGCGACGGCGCTTTTGCCAGTTCAAGTTTTCCTGCTTTCAGAAGACTGTCGTTTTCTTTAAAATAAGGATTTAAAGTGGTCACAATCTGGTTCTGGTATTTTACAGAAATCATACTGTATTTTTGAGGGTCCTGATAGACCAGGTATTTTTCCACAAACGTTTTAAATCCTCTTACTTTAAAATCTATATTATCTAAATCTCCGATTTCCACTCTATAATTTCCTTCGCTTGTCAGGAGATTATAGCTGTCTTTATATTTTGAAATTCCAATAAAATACTTTTTACTGAAATCATCTTTATCAATTTTTTCAACCAGCTCTGCCAGTTTTTCATATTCATCCGGCTGAATATTACCGGTTACCAGCATGCAGGGGTGAGAATAGGTTTTTGAAATAGGAAACTCTATCCCTTTTTCATCTACATAAAAGTCTTTTCCATCTTTATTTAGCCTGAAGACAGGAACCCTCTGCTTGATATCCAGGTTAAGCTTACCATTTAAGTTCAGATATACATTGGCGCTGTCAACAGCGGGCAGAGCATTGATCTTTTTTTCCAGTGAAGGAATATTGAGTTCACCTACTTTTCCCGATGGGTTTTCTTTTTTTACAATCTCCCGGATATCTTTTTCATCAACAAAGTAAACCGGAGTTCTTTCGCTCATTTTTACAGAAATTTTATTGTCACTAATCTGTTGATTACCGAATCTCTTCAACGAGAAACTCAGTAACAACCCAAGGATGATTACGGTGACAACAATTTTTAATATTCTGTATTTATTTTTCATATTTCCTGTACAGTGTAAAAAGTACAATGTACTTACGTATTTTATTTACTAATCTCTTTATCAATAATTCTATACCTGTACTTTTTACATCGTACTTTGTACAGAGTTTAACCACTCACAGATAGGGTCGTACAGGGTATCAATATTTCCTGCCCCTACTGTAAGAAGGATATCAAAATCCTTTTCTTTTATTTTTTCAAAAGCAGCGGATAAAGCCGATACTTCTTTATTCTCTAAATGTACTTTTTCCAGCAGCCAGCTTGACGTGACACCTTCAAAGTTTTCCTGAAGTTCTCTTGCAGGATAAATATCCAGCAAAATCAATTCATCTGCCTGGCTCAGGCTTTCCGCAAATCCGTCTGCAAAATCTCTTGTTCTGCTGAACAGGTGCGGCTGGAAGACAACCAATAGCTTTTTATCAGGATAAAATGTTCTGATAGAGCTTATTACAGCATTTGTTTCTGTAGGGTGGTGGGCATAATCATCAATATAAATTTTGCCGTTTTGATAAAAATGCTTGGTATATCTTCTTTTAATTCCCTTAAAATTAGCAATAGCCTTTTTCAGCGTATCAAAATCTGCGCCCAAATTGTGAAGAATAGCCAATGCCACGGTAGCATTTTCCACATTATGGATTCCCGGGATTTCCCAGACAAAATCTTTTACTGTTTCCGTTGGGGTATGAAAATCAAAATAGATTTTATCATGATCCATACGCAGGTTGTCCGAATAATAATCAGCAGGTTCATTTACAGCATAAGTCTGATGTCCTCTGCCTATTTCTATCCCTTTTCTTACAAAGAGTTTTTTATCTTCGGGAACCAATGCTGCAAACTGTCTGAAGCCTTCTTCAATATGGCTTTTATCACCATAAATATCCAAATGGTCAGCATCGGTGGACGTTACTACGGCCCAGTCCGGAGACAGGTTTAGGAAGCTTCTGTCGTATTCATCGGCTTCTACCACAGAATAAGTGGAACCATTGTACAGGAAGTTGGACTTGAAATTTTCAGAAATACCTCCCAAAAAGCATGAGAAAGGCAGATCCGCTTCTTTGCACAAATGCGCCACAAGGGTAGAGGTTGTCGTCTTTCCGTGTGTTCCTGCTACTGCGATACAATCTGTATTTTCTGTAATCAATCCCAAAACTTTAGCCCGTTTCAATACTTCAAACTGATTTTGGTTGAAATAATCCAGAATCCCAAGCGTCTTAATAGCCGGAGTATAGATGACCAACGTGTCTTCTTTGTGAAGGGAAGTTATCCTTTCATCAATAAGGTCTTCAAAAACAATATCAATGCCTTCATTCATCAGGTTTTGAGTAAGTTTGGTATTGGTTTTATCATATCCCCATACCTTTTTACCGGATGCATGGAAATAACGAGCTAATGCACTCATTCCGATACCTCCGATTCCAACGAAGTAAAAGTTTTGATATGTTTCTAATTTCTTCATTTTTTGTCTTAATGTAGCCGGTACAAACTATAATGTACTTTTCCTACTTTTTACAGTTTATTAAATATTTCATCTACAATCTCTTTTGCGGCATTAGGCTTGGCAAAATATTTCAGATTGTCAGACATTTCTTTTCTTACACTTTCATTTTCGCAGATCTCTGATAAAACATTCCAGAATTTTTCCTGCATTTCAGAGTCTTTTACCATTCTGGCCGCATTTTTTTCAACCAGATTCATGGCATTTTTCGTTTGATGGTCTTCCGCTGCAAAAGGGAAAGGAACCAACAGCACCGGTTTTTGTGCTACCGCCAGTTCTGATATGGCGATCGCTCCGGCTCTGGAAACAATAATGTCTGCCGCAGAATAGGCCAGCTCCATGTCTTTGATGAATTCAAGGATCTGAATATTTCTGGTATCAACGTCTTTTGTTTCCTCTATAATATCTTTATAATCAAGCTTACCTGTCTGCCAGACCAGCTGATAATCTTTGTTTACGATTTCATTTAAATGAGACTTCCAGGCATTATTTAATGTTCTGGATCCTAAAGAACCTCCTACAGACAGAATGGTAAGTTTGTCCGGATTCAATCCCATTTTCTCTTTTGCCTGAGCTGTTTCATGCATTCCTGAAATAATAGCCGAGCGGATCGGATTACCCAGAAATTTTATTTTTTCTGCTGGAAAACCTTCTACTTTTGGATAGGCTGTAAAGACAGCTTTGGCTTTCTTACTTAAAATCTTATTGGTCACTCCTGCATGGGCATTCTGTTCCTGTATGAAGATGGGAATTCCCATTTTACTCGCTTCATAAAGGGCAGGGCCGCTAGCAAAACCTCCGGTTCCCACTGCAAAATCAGGAGCAAAGGCTTTGATGATTTTCTTGGATCTGGATAAGCTTTTCAGAATTTTGAAAGGCAGTCCCAAATTGGATAACAGGTTTCCTCTGTCGATTCCGGCGATATCAATTCCTTCTATTTTGTAGCCAGCCTGAGGAACCTTTTCCATTTCCATTTTTCCGTTGGCTCCAATGAACAAAAATTCTGCATCAGGAAATCTTTTTTTGATTTCATCAGCAATAGCGATAGCCGGGAAGATATGTCCTCCTGTTCCTCCGCCTGATAATACTATTTTTAATTTTTTGTTCATATTGAATGGGACTTCGTCCGATTTTTATTAAATGATCCCTTTGGGACTTTTGGTTTATGCGATATCGTTTATTTCTGCTATGCTTTGTTTTTTGCCCATTCCTTCTTCATCATAAATCTGTATTCTCGAGCTTATATTGAGGATAATTCCTAACTGCAAATAGGTAACGAGCATTGACGTTCCTCCGTAGCTTATTAGTGGCAGAGGCTGTCCTGTTACCGGGATCAGATTCACTGCTACGGCAATATTTACGGCGAGCTGTATAAAAATCATTACCCCGAGACTGAGGACCAGCAACGATCCGAAGAAGGCCGGCATCTTGCTGGCTATCATTACAATCCTTATCATCATGATGAGATAAAGGCTGATGAGGAAAGCGGCCCCAATGACACCATATTCTTCTACAATGACGGCAAAGATAAAATCGGAAGCAGACTGAGGAAGCATTTGCTTTAATGCGCTTTTTCCAGGTCCCATTCCGGTAATTCCACCGTGTACGATGGCTGCCTTTGCCTGCATTACCTGATAATTTTTTGCTTTTACACTTTCATCATCGGTATCTGCAGATTTTGCCTTGCTTGAAGTAAAGGTTTCTACACGGCTCATCCATGTGTGAACACGGTTTCCTCCAATCATATTGGTGTTTAAAGCAATCAACAGAAACAGCACTATAGCAATAAACGAAGCTGAAATAAAGCCTGCAATATACTTCCAGTGAAGCTGTCCGATGACCAAAACAACGACAGAAACCATTAAGATCATTAATGCTGTAGATCCGTTATCTTTCGCAACAAGTACAAAAACAAGAAGAATAGGCCCGAAAATATACATGATATTTTCTATCGGAAGTCTTTCTCTTGTTATTTTTTTTGTTAAATACCGGCACAAATAGATAATCAGCATTAAAAAGGCAAATGATGATGGCTGGAATGAGATGGGTGTTCCGGGGATTTTCAGCCATCTTGAGGCGCTGGCCCCGTCAATGGTCTGACCGGTAAACATGGTAACCACCAATAAAACTATCATCAGACCGAGTAAAATACTGCTGAGCTTTCCGATGTATTCATATTTTACGGTTCCTACCAATCTCATGATTCCTAATCCTAAGACTACAAAGAACATATGTTTGATAACGTGACCGGTAGTGGTCCCGTTATTAACGATGTATTCCAGATTTGAACTAGCAGAGTATACCGGGAAAATAGAGAAAATGGAGATCACAAGAATGACCATCCAAAGTACTTTATCGCCCTTTAGAAATTCAAATCTGCTTTCTGTGTTCTGTTCGTCCATATTTAATGCTATTGGCTTTTGGCTAATGGCCATTGGCTTTTAATACCTGCTCTTTAAACTGGTTTCCTCTGTCTTCATAGCTTTTGAATAAATCAAAGCTTGCACAGCATGGAGATAATAGGACGGTATCGCCTTTTTTCGCCAGTGATTTTGATATTTCCACTGCTTTTTCCATGCTTGAAGTATCATAAATAAATTCTTTTTTATCTTTAAAGAAATCTATAATCTTCTTATTGTCAATTCCTAAGCAAACAATTGCTTTTACTTTTTTCTTAACTAAATCCTCAATTTCGGTATAGTCATTTCCTTTATCTAATCCCCCTACAATCCATACGGTTGGGGTTTTCATACTTTCCAAAGCGTAATATGTGGCATTAACGTTGGTGGCTTTACTGTCATTGATGTATTTAACGCCATCAATTTCAGAAACAAACTCCAGTCTATGTTCTACTGCCTGGAATGTCATTAATGAGTTTCTTATGCTTTCATTATTGATTTCCAATATTTTACCAGCTATTGATGCTGCTAAGCTGTTGGCAACATTATGGTTTCCCATCAGCGATAATTCTTCAATTTTCATTGAGAAATCATCTTTTACTTTTACGACGATGCTGCCATCATTGATGAACCCCCCTTCAGATAATTTTTCCTTTGTTGAGAAAGGAATCATTTTGGCTTTTATTTCAAGCTTTTCAAGAAGGTTTTTGCTCATTTCATCATCCTTGTTATAGATGAAGAAATTGTCATTTTCCTGATTTTCAGCAATTCTGAATTTTGCTAATGCATATTCTTCATAATTGTAGTTATACTGATCCAGGTGATCCTGGGATAAGTTGAGCAATAAAGAAATATAAGGTCTGAAGTTCTGGATATCATCCAACTGGAAAGAGCTTACTTCCAGTACATAATATTCATAATTTTCATCGGCTACCTGTTTTGCAAAACTGTACCCAATATTTCCTCCCAGTCCTACGTTTAATCCGTCATTTTTCAGGATATAGTAGATCAGAGAGGTTGTTGTTGTTTTTCCGTTGCTTCCGGTAATAGCAATGATTTTTGCATCTGTAAATTCAGAAGCAAATTCAATTTCAGAAGAAAGTCTTATTCCTTTCTCATGAATTTTATAGATAATCTCAGCCTTTTTAGGAATTCCCGGGCTTTTTACGATCCAGTCTGCATTGAGAATTCTTTCTTCATCGTGCGTTCCTTCTTCAAATTCAATTTCATTTTCGGTAAGAAACTGCTTGTAATTATCTTTAATGACTCCTTTGTCTGAAAGAAATACTTCCAAACCTTTCTTTTTAGCCAAATATGCAGCTCCGCATCCGCTTTCTCCTCCTCCTAAAACAACTATTTTCATATTCTTTTTTTGTAAGATGTAAAATGTAAAAATGTATTAACGTAATCTGGTTTTTTAAGATTAATACTTTCTACGCTTAACAATATTTATCTCATTTTTAAGGTGATCAGACACACAATAGCCAGTATTACACCGATGATGATCATTCTGTTCACGATTTTACTTTCGTGGAAGCCATCTTTCTGATAGTGGTGGTGTAACGGTGACATTTTGAATAGTCTATTGTTTTGGGCATATTCCAGCCCGTATTTTTTCTTTCTATACTTGAAAACGACTACCTGAAGCATAACAGACAGGTTTTCAATTAAGAAGATTCCGCATAACACAGGAATCAGTAATTCTTTTCTTAAAATAATAGCTAAAACGGCAATAACTCCGCCCAGCATTAAGCTTCCGGTATCTCCCATAAAGACCTGTGCAGGGTAAGTATTGTACCAGAAAAATCCGATAACCGCTCCTACCATAGCGACGGCAAAAATGGTGGTTTCCCCCATATTCGGGAGGAACATGATATTGAGATAGTCTGCAAAGATGATGTTCCCGGAAAGATAGGCAAAGAGCGCCAGCGTGAGGAGTATGACGACACTTGTTCCTGCTGCGAGGCCATCTATTCCATCGGTGATGTTGGCTCCGTTTGAAACGGCTGTTACAATGAAAATAACGATAGGTATAAAGACAACCCATGCCCATTCGTGGGCATCTTTATCATTCATCCAAAACAAAATTCCGCTGTAATCGAACTCGTTGTTTTTTGCAAAAGGTACGGTGGAAACAGTAATTTTTTCAGTAGGCATAAAGTTTTGCTCTACATTGTTTCTGTTGACCACCTTTGCATCAGCGTATTTTCTTTTAACGGTAATGTCAGGGTGAAAATACATGGTAACACCCACAATTAATCCTAATCCAACCTGGCCCACGATTTTGAATTTACCACTCAGTCCATCTTTATTTTTCTTGATCTTCTTTAAATAATCATCCAGGAAACCAATGGCTCCCATCCAGAACATTGAAACCAATAACAGAACAATATAAACATTGGTAATTCTCGTAAACAGTAATACGGGAATAATGGTTGCCAAAATGATGATAAGACCTCCCATTGTAGGAGTTCCCTCTTTTTGTTTCTGGCCATCTAATCCAAGGTCACGTACCAGTTCTCCCATCTGTTTTGTTCTCAGGTAGTTGATAACCCTTTTTCCATAAACAAGAGCAATGATAAGAGACAAAAGTACAGCCATTCCGGCACGGAAGGAGATGTATTTCAACATTCCTAATCCCGGAACATGGATTCCATGGTTGGTTAAATATTCGTATAGATAGTATAGCATGTTTCTGTTTTTTATTATTTAAAAATTTAATTTATTTAAAGATTTAAAGATTGGGCTTCTCAATATTTTCACTTAAATACGTGATGAATTTTGATATGTTTGAAGAAACTTCTCTTGAAAGGGCAATAATTTCTTCAGCTTTATTTTCGTCACCTAATTTTAATCTTTTACTTACAATCAGCATGCTTTTAACTTCAGCACAGCTGCCTTTTGCAATTTTTAAATATCTAATAAATTGTCTGTTGTTATTATATTCAGAGCCTTCCGCAATATTATTACTAATGGAAAAACTCGCTCTTTTTATCTGGTTGTTAAATTCAAATTCTTTTTCAAAACTCTGACTTTGAAGAAATAGATAGACTTTTTCAATTAGATCTAAACTTTTGATATATACAGGGAAATTTTCAAAATTCTTTGTCATTATCAAATTTTTAAATCTTTAAATGATTTCAATCTTTCAATCTACTTGGACATTAATTTCCAAAGCTCATTAATTACTTCTTTGTCATCAAAATGATGTTTTACACCATTTATCTCCTGATAATTTTCGTGGCCTTTTCCGGCAACTAGAATAATATCTTTAGGTTCTGCAAACTTTATAGCCATTTTTATAGCTTCCCTTCTGTCGGGAATTGAAGTGTATTTGCTGAAGTTTTGAGATTCAACGCCTGCTTCAATTTCTTTTATAATCTGCCCTGGCTCTTCAGTCCTCGGATTGTCTGAGGTGATGATAGCCAGTGTTGATTTTTTAGTGGCAATATTTCCCATTTCAGGTCTTTTGGAGTGATCTCTATCACCACCACAGCCAAAAACAGTGATTAATCTTTCATTTTTTGTTCTGATATCGTTAATGCTGTCCAGAATGTTTTCCAATGCATCCGGGGTGTGAGCATAATCTACGATAAAGAAAATCCCTCCATCTGATTTGAATGTTTCAAATCTTCCGGAAACTCTTTTTAATGTACTGATCGCCTGAAGGATCTCATCCTGATTAAAACCAAGTTCTTCTGCGATTCCAAAGACAAGCAGTAGATTGTAAACATTGAATTTTCCGGTCAGCGTAGTCCAGAATTCCTTTCCGTTAAAGTTCAGCAGCATTCCGTTGAAATCAACTTCTAAGAGTTTTCCATGATAGTCTGCCATTGTTTTCAAAGCATAAGACTTCTTTTGTGCCTTTGTGTTCTGAAGCATAACAGGGCCGTTCTTATCATCTATATTAGTGATGGCAATAGCGGTATCTTCTAATTGATCAAAGAATCTTTTTTTCGTTTTTAAATATTCTTCGAACGTTTTATGGTAATCTAAATGATCATGGGTAAGATTAGTAAAGCCTGCCACTTTGAAGTGTAATCCTTCAATTCTGTTTTGAGCGATTCCGTGAGAGCTTACCTCCATAAAGGCAAATTCACATCCTTTTTCAACAGCATCGGCTAAAATTTTATTAATCGTAATCACATCCGGAGTCGTGTGGGTTGCCGGAATGATTTCTTCTCCAATTCTGATCTCAACAGTTGACAGTAAAGCAGCATCGTAACCCAGGTTTTTGAAAACATCAAAAAGAAGGGTGGAAACAGAAGTTTTTCCATTGGTTCCTGTAACACCTATCAGTTTCAGTTTCTGAGATGGGTTTCCATAGAAATTAGAAGCCAAATGACCTAAAGCTTTGGATGCGTCTTTTACTTGTATGTAAGTGACATTTTCTGCCAATACTTCAGGAAACTCTTCGCAGACGATTGTAGTTGCTCCTTTTTCAATGGCGGATGCAATGAATGAGTGACCATCCACTACGGTTCCCCTTATTGCTATATAAAGAGAGTTTTCTGTAATCTTTCTGCTGTCAAACACCAATTCTTTCACCTCACGGTTGTTGTCACCGTGGATTTCTATTACTGGAATTCTGTTTACTAATTCTGTTACTGTCATTTTTTATCAATAGGACTTTTCCTATCTTTTATTAAATCGTCCCTAGTGGACTCTGTTTCTATTTAATTTTGCAGAGACAAATAAATTCTCTGGTTCTTACTGATTGTTGTGCCTTCTAATGGGAATTGTTCTTTTATTCTTCCCACACCTTTATAATCGACACGGTATCCTAAATTCTCCAATTGCGGGATTATATTTTTACCAATTAATCCAACTACATTGGGCATTTGCTTATCATTTACGGCTACTTTTACATTAGGTTCCACCATTTTATTAAGGTTCACCTTTTTGTCAACCAGCATTTCTTTTTCAATATTTTGAGGGGTCTTCAGGAATGTTTTTCCTGCAATTTCCTTAAATACCGGTGCCGCTACAGGTCCCCCGTAAAATCCTATTGAGGTGTTGGGTTCACTTACCATTACATAACATGTATATTTGGGTGCGTCTGCAGGATAGAATCCCGCGAATGAGGCCCTGTATTTCATAGGTCCCGGAAGCCAATATTCAAATCTTGCGGTTCCTGTTTTTCCGGCCATTTTAAGGTTCGGGGTGAAGATACTTCTTCCCGTTCCTTTTTCTACCGCTTTGGTTAACGCATTGGTCATCATTTTAATAGCTTTTTCTGAAGCCATTTTATTGACCATTACTTCGGGTTTTGCATTATACATTACCTTTCCATCTTTCATAATTTTGTCGATGAATAAAGGCTTAAGCATTTTACCGCCATTGGCAACCCCGTTATAGAAAGTGGTTAGCTGCAGCAGATTGATGTTTGAAGAGTATCCGTAAGAAATAGAAGCCAGAGTTGCGGCATTCCATCTTTTATTTTGTGGAGTTACAATCTTCGGTTTTGTGATTCCCGGAAGTTCAATGTCCATTTTGTCGAATAATTTCCAACGTTTTAAATGATCAAGGAAAATCTGAGGCTTTTCAGCATAGTATTTTGTAATCAGTTTTGAGGTCCCCACGTTACTGGATTTGGCTAAAACATCACTGATGTCATAAGTTCCACCACCATGGCCGTCTGAAATTCTTTGTTTTGCATAAGTCCAGACTCCGTTTCCTACGTTTACTGTTGTGTTTTCATCGATAAAACCGTCATCCATTGCAGCCAGAAGTGAAATGGTTTTAAAGGTAGAACCCGGTTCGATATTGTCTTTCAGAGCATAGTTGTAAGAGTCCTCATACTCTCCTGATTCTGTTCTTCTTAGGTTGACAAGGGCACGTACTTTTCCTGTTTCTACTTCCATGACGATTACGGTGCCATGTTTAGCCTCAAAATTAATCAGCTGTTTCTCCAGTGCAGAGTGTGCAATGTCCTGAATTCTAAGATCTAAAGTGGTGTAAACATCTTCTCCGTCCACAGGCTCCTGAACTTTCCAGAAGTCAATAGGTTTCCATTGAGAAGAATTAATTCTTTGCTCCAGTCTTTTTCCGTCCGTTCCGGTTAAGTATTTTGAGAAGGCTCCTTCAAGTCCGGATTTAAGTTCTCCGTTATCCATACCAATCGTTCCTGAGCCTATTTCTGAGGTAGCAAGTTCTCTTTTGTAGTTTCTGTCAACGATAAAACCTCCTTTATTTTTACCTCTTTTGAATATCGGAAAATTTCTGATTCTGTCATACTGATCAAAATCAAGCCCTTTTACTAAGGTATAGTATTGGTTTTTCTTTTTCTTCTGTTCGTCAAACTTCTGTCTGAATTCCCCTCTGGACTTTCCGAACATTTTGCTTAAAGAATCTGTGAGTGCCCCGATATTGTTGCTGTAGATGGTATCTTTCATCGTTTTGAAGTCAAGATAGATATCGTAGCGCATTACGGTTGTAGCGAGGATAGAGCCGTCGGAGGCAAATAGATTTCCGCGGGCCGCTTTTAAAGTAGCCTCACGGTAGTTTTTATTAATGTAATCGTCTTTAATTTCCTGAACATTAGTGTTTTGAAGGATTACAATCCTTGCCAAGAACATTACAAACACGCACAAAGCTACCACTGCGAAGAGGTAGCCCCATCTTAACGTTTTTTTACGTTTATTGTCGTATTCATTTTGCTTTTGCATCTGTACTGTCCAGTTTTATTAGCAATTTATGAGGATGATTTTCGAGGGTCATTAATGAGTCCCTTGCCACTTCTTTCCCCAGTTCTGATTCCATTTTTACTTTGATTAGCTTACTCTGGGCGTAAGCGTTTCTCGATTTATATTCTTCTGTTTCTTCTTTTAAAGCATTGACAATCCTAATTTTCTTGTTGACGAGATGGTTACTGTAAATCATGGCCATCATCAGCACAAACAACAATAAGAAATACCGGTAATGTATTTTTATTTCATCACGGTTGAGGAAGTTTCCTTTTATAATATCTATAAAGGTGAGCTTCTTCTGAGGGCGATTTGTTGTTCTTTTTGCCAAATTATGTATGTCAATTTGCTTCGCAGTGAATCCACTTTGTTTGTTAATGGTTGAATGTTTATTTTATGAAAACTGACCATTAACCATTCACGCTGTATTTTTATACTTTTATTCCTGTTCTCATTTTTGCACTTCTTGCTCTTGAGTTTTCTTCAATCTCCTTGTCATCGGGGATAATCGCTTTACTCTTGATCAATTCAAATGCCTTTTTATAATTTCCGTAGATATCTCTTGTCGGTTCTCCTTCAAACATTCCGTTTTTCAGGAATCTTTTTACCAGACGGTCTTCTAAAGAATGGTAAGAAATAACGACTAATCTTCCTTCCGGTTTTAAAACATTGTAAGCCTGAACAAGCATTTCTTTTAAAACTTCCAGTTCCTGGTTGACTTCAATTCTTATCGCCTGAAAAAGCTGTGCATAGAATTTATTGACCTTATGAGGAGGAATATAGCTGAAAAGCTTTTTCAGATCCTCTGTGGTTTCTATGGTTTTTGTTTTTCTGTGATGAACGATTTCTCTTGCCAGTTTTCTGGCTTCTCTTAATTCTCCGTAATGGTAAAAAAGATCGGCAAGTTCTGCTTCTTCATATTCATTGATCACTCTTTTGGCATCCAGATTCTGCATAACATTCATCCTCATGTCCAAAGGAGCATTACTTCTGGTAGAAAAACCTCTGTCTGCTTCATCAAACTGATGTGATGAAACACCTAAGTCTGCCAAAACACCATCTACCTGAGGAGCCCCATACATTAATAAAGAGTTTTCCAGAAATCTGAAATTCTGATTAACTAATGTAAATCTTGGGTCATCAATTGTATTTTTAAGTGCATCCAGATCCTGATCAAAACTAAACAGTTTTCCTTTTTCAGAAAGTCTGCTTAGGATTTCCCTTGAGTGGCCACCTCCTCCAAAGGTGCAGTCTACATAGATTCCGTCAGGATTCGTCACCAAATCATCTACACTCTGCTTCAACAAAACGGGGTTATGATACATGCTTAATTGTGTTTTATTAAAATATACTAATAACCATCACAGTTATTCTTCATCGAAAGAGCCCATTACATCTTCAGCAAGGCTTGCAAAATCAGTTTCGTTGGTGGCAATTACCTTTTCATAAGCCTCTTTATCCCAAATTTCAAAAAGTTCTCCGGCACTGGTGATCACAATATCTTTCTGAAGATTTGCGAAATGTGTCAGGTCTTTTGAAATCTGTAATCTCCCGGCATTATCCAACTCTACTGTTTTTACGCCTGCTGTAAACATTCGTATGAAATCAGCATTCTTTTTTATGAATCTGTTCAGTTTATTAATTTTGCCCATCAGCTTATCCCATGCATTCATAGGGTAGACTTCCAGACAAGGTTGGAACACAGATCTTTTGACTACAAACGCCTTGTCGTCGAAGTTTTCCATCTGTTTGATTAAAGATGAAGGAACTTTTAGGCGGCCTTTGTCGTCAATTTTACACTCATATGTTCCAATGAAACTTTTCATTTGGGACAAATTTATATAATAATTTCCAAAATTTCCCACTTTTTCCCACTTTTTGACTCAATGTTAATAAGTTTTATTAAAGATTGAATTTCGATTGTATAAATACTTGATCTGTAACAGGTTGCTAAATGTGCTATTCAGGCCATAGTAAAGAGGTTTAGAAAAAAAAAGTTAAAAAGGGGAATATTATATTATTTTTATCTTAAATTAGGATAATCAAAATATTTTTGAGGTTTAATTTGTATTTTTGCAGGGCTTCATTAAAGCGTTTTATGATATTTAGTACAAAAAAAGAAAAGAAATATTCCTATGTAGAGGCGGGAGAAGGACATCCATTGGTGCTGTTGCACGGGTTAATGGGTGGTTTGAGTAATTTCGATAAAATGGTAGATTTTTTTTCGGACAGAGGATTTAAGGTATACGTACCTCAATTGCCTATCTACGATCTACCGGTACTCAATACGAATCTTACCACCATAGCAAAATATATTATCAAGTTTATAGAAAGTCATATTTCGGGACCAGTTACTATTGTAGGAAACTCAATGGGAGGTCACGTAGGGCTTATCTTAACATTGGCAAGACCGGATCTGGTAAAAAACCTTGTTCTGACAGGAAGTTCAGGATTGTATGAAAGGACATTCGGGGATAGTTTTCCCAGAAAGAATGACCGATCTTATATCAGAAAGAAGACGGAAGAAGTTTTTTATGATCCTAAAATTGCCACTGAAGACCTTGTAGACGAGGTATTTGGGGTAGTCAATGACAGAATGAAAGGAATAAAGACCGTTATGCTGGCCAGAAGTGCCATCAAGCATAATATGTTGAATGATCTTCCCAAGATATTGACACCAACCTGTCTGATCTGGGGAAAACAGGATAATGTAACCCCTCCGGAAGTGGCCCAGGATATGCACAAGTTTATCCCCAATTCAGATTTGTTTTGGATAGATCAGTGCGGGCATGCTGCGATGATGGAAAAACCAGATGAATTCAATGAAATTCTCTATAGCTGGGTAAAAGATAAAGTTTAAATACATAAATGACCATTAGGAGCTTTTCTTAATGGTTTATTTTTCTAAAATATATTCAAAATGATTATTAAGACAGCAGATTTTGTAAAGAGTAGTGGAAAATGGCAGGAATGCCCTGAACCGAATATTCCGGAATATGCTTTTATCGGAAGATCTAATGTAGGAAAATCCTCATTGATCAATGCCATGATGAATCATAAAGATTTGGCTAAAACTTCACAGACTCCGGGAAAAACCCAGCTGATCAATCATTTTCTTGTGAATGAAAACTGGTATCTTACGGATTTACCAGGGTATGGATATGCCAAAGTTTCAAAAGTTCAGCGAAAAGATTTTGAAAAGCTGATTACCAATTATATTTTAAACAGAAGAAATCTTGTTAATCTTTTTGTATTGGTAGACTCCAGACACAGTCCTCAAAAGATTGATTTGGAATTTATTCAATGGTGCGGAGAAAGCGGAGTTCCTTTTTCAATTGTTTTCACAAAGGTTGATAAGCTGAAACCCAATATAGCTGTTCAGAATGTAGAAAACTATAAAAATGAGCTGCATAAAACATGGGAAGATTTACCGGAAATTTATGTGACTTCTGCCGAAAAGAAATCAGGCTGTGATGAAATTCTGAATTTCATCCAAACAACAAATGAATTTTTAATTAATAACCACGTAAGTTTCGATGAGTAATATAGTCTGGAAAATTAAAACTTTTGAAGAGTTTACGGTTCCTGAGTTGTATTCAGTACTAAAGGCACGTATAGATGTTTTTGTAATTGAACAGAATTGCCCTTATCCTGATCTGGATAACTATGATCAGAAAGCAGTGCATATCTGGGCCGAAGAAGAAGGGCAGGTTCTTGCATACTGTCGTGTTTTTGATAAAGGAATCAAGTACGATGAGACTTCGTTTGGAAGGGTTTTAACAACAGAACAGGCCAGAGGAAAGAGCCTTGGGAAACTGCTGATAAAATATGCTGTGGAAACCATAGAAAACCGTTTTCATACCTCTGAAATCAAAATCTCAGCACAGGATTACCTGTTAAGATTTTATGCTGAATTCGGGTTTGTGGATACAGGCAAGAAATATCTTGAAGATGATATTCCACATACGGAAATGATTAGAAAATAAAAAAAGGTATCTCAGAAATGAGATACCTTTTTAGTTATGTTGAATGGGTTTTAGTTTTTTATTAGGTATTTTAATTACAACCTGAGCAGTAAGATCTGTCTACATATTGTTTACTGCTGCCGGAATAATAATAACAGCCTCCTCTTGATCCTACATACAGCTGGTTTCCGTTGTACGTACATACTCTGCTTTGCGAGTAAGATCGGGTGTATCTAGAACCTGTAGATTTGCTTTTTCTACTGCTTTTTGTTTTGCCCTTCTTGGGCTTTTTAGTGGAAAATTCTTTAGCTGAAGAGATTGCACCTGTAGTAGCAGAAAAAGAAGCCGGTAATAATAAGCCTAATCCTAAAAGGCCCGTAAAAAGTAGTTTTTTCATAAGCTTAGTTTTGAATTATAGAATGGTTTTCATGGATATTTGTTTTTAAGACTTTAGTAATTTTCTAATGTTTTATGAAGCTCTTCCCTGAAATTATAGATTTCATCAAGATTATTCAGTAGAGCTTTTTCACCTGCATCTTTACCATTGTGAAAGGTCTCAATATATTTATTAGAGGTGTTGAAATGTAATCTGCAAATCGGTTTTCTATTGTTATCATCAAGCAAAATTCCGAAATAGGATAAGGTATCTCTATACGCAATTCGGGAAGAAGATATCTTTTCTCTTAGAATGGCTTTTACGATTTGAAACCCCTCAAGCTCTTCTTCTGTCGTGACAATTTTAGAGTCATTATTTTCATCAATAGATTGAGGAACACTTACATTTTCATCCTGTTTTTCAATTTGCTCATTAATGCTTAATGCAGATTTCAGTCTAAAGCTTATGGATTCATTAATGGAAGTCGATAAGGCTTTTTTTGCATATTCTTTGAAAGAAATCATTCTGTTGGCCGTCAGGGTTTTTTCGAAAAAACGGTTGACCAGAAGACGCACCATTTCATCAGAAGGATTTTCAATTTCTTTTTCAAATTCTTTTCTGATGGCTTTAATATATTTTAATGCCTCTGCAGAATCCAGAATGCTTTCCAGATTATAGTCTTTCTTGGTAAAGCTTTCCAGGATTTTAATGGAGCTGTCTTTTAAATCTTCAATGTTTATCGTGAAAAATGGTTTTTCATCCATCACATTAGGCTTTTCAAGGTCGGTATAGAAATTATAGATAATTCCGTTGGTAAGAACTCCAAATCTTGTTTTGGAAACATGATAATACCTGTGGAGCTGAGAATTATGGGCGTCTGCACTTTCTTTCCAATGCTTACATTCAATAATGAAAATGGGTTCGTCATTATTTTTGATTACATAATCTACCTTTTCTCCTTTCTTTGTTCCGATATCACAGATATATTCCGGAACTACCTCTGTGGGATTAAAAATATCATAGCCCAAAATCTGTATAAAAGGCATTACAAAAGCATTTTTTGTAGCTTCTTCCGTACTGATCTGATCTTTTAGTCCTGTTACTTTCTGATGGAGTTGTTCCAGTTTTATTTTAAGATCCATTGTTTTATTTTTTAAATAGTTTCGTCAATAATTTCAGCTTCAGGAGCATTATTTTTTACAGAAGCAATCCCATTTTCCATTGCAAGTTTTGAACTGTAAAATTGGCTCTTGCCGATAATTTCTCCATTCCGGGCTTTAAGAACGAAGTAATCTTTAGTATTTACAGCTATTCGCCTGTCATACCTGGAATCTTCCTGAGAGTTAATTTTAACAGACTCTATTCCTTTATGACATGATGCTTTCTGGACGTATCCTTCACTGGTTAAAATAATTTCTCCGTTTCCGGCTTTCAGATTGAATTGATATTCATTATTTTTTCTTTTCGAGATGATAAACGTTCCCATAATTATATTCTGTTTAATACTCCAAAAATATAACCCTTTAGTTTTCAATCCTTACGGGAATCCGTAAAACAAAAAAACCTCTCAAAATTGAAAGGTTTTTATTAAAAGGGATTGAATTGATATGGTTGTTAAATAATTCCGATGTCCTTACAAAAAGCCACAAGGTGCTCATTGCTGGTGACTTCAAGATCTTCTTTCAGACCATTTAACTTCTTCTCTACACTGCTTAAACTGTAAGGTTTTATGTCATTTTCCTGTAGATAATTAGGAATGTTTTTCTGCAGGACTCCTTTTGAAAGTAAGGTGACCAGAGTAATGTCATAAGCAGAAAACTCATAGCTGTTGAGCTTTTTTATATTCTGTTTCAGATCAAGAGATAAATAGTTCTCATTAATGTAGACGGAAGCAATCGACTTTTTGAGTTCTTTAGAGTCATTTCTGGCTTTCCGGACATATCCGTTGACTTTACAATCATTGAAGAGAGAGTCAATTACGCCGGATTTGTGCTCTGCAGAGAATACAATTACCTTTAGGGAAGGCTGTATTTCTTTAATTTTCAGGATCAGTTCTTTTCCGTCTTTAATTTTCTGGAGGTGATGATCCTCTTCATAATAAAGATCGGTAATTAATAAATCGTAAGGGTTGTTTTCACGGATAGCCTTTTGAATTTTAGCTAAGGCATCATCACAGTAATATACATAGTCAACATTCGGGATGTTGAGCTCTTCTAATGTTTTTTGTACAGAGAGGTTAATACTTTCGTGGTCTTCGGCAATTAAAATTTTTTTGAACATTCTTTTTAGATTTTTTAAGAAACAGGAAACGAAATACTAATTTTCAATCCTTTTTCGGTTTTAGTGTCAAAAATAATTTCTCCATGGATGGTTTCAATACGGGAATCCGTATTTGTAAGTCCATTTTTACGGACTAAGCCTTCGGATATTCCTATTCCATTGTCTGTATACTGAATTTGGATTTTGTTGTTAATTCGCTCAAATTTAAAAACCACTCTGCTTGCCCTGCTGTGTTTTTTCATATTGACAAGGAGTTCACGTATGATTTGGTAGACTTCATTTTTAGAGGAATCGTTCAGCCCTATCCATATATTCTTATCATTACCGGCAAGATATGTTTTTACCTCATCATTGTTAAAGGAGCCAATAAGGGATGATATTTTTTGATCAAATTCCAGGGTTTCATGAGTGTCAGTTTTGTCATAAGAAATATCCCTGGATTTTTCATACACGAATTCCAGTTCGTCCAGTGCTTCCTCTTTGTCGAAAACTTCCTGGTTTTCAATTTTTGTCATCACCTGGTAGATTCCATTGGCTACCACATCATGAACTTTTTTAGACATTTTTAGCTGTGTATTTTTTACCTCAAGCTCTTTCTCCTGCTGAAGCCTTTTCCTCCTTCTTCGGTACCAAAATAGCCCCCCGATTAAAGATAGAGACAAAGCACCTATGCCAATATTTCGATAGAGGAGTTGAACCTCTTTTTCAGCTTGCTGGAGTTTTAATGTTTGATTTTCTGTGTTCTTTTTTTCTACATCATACCTTATTGTTGCAAATTGATTTTTCGCTTTATTTCTTGCGATTTGTACACTATCATTTAATTTTTGGAACTCTTCAAAATAAACCAAATGATTATTAGGAGTTAGATTTATTATTTTTTGTAGTGCTTGGAGCTGATCCTCGAAACTCTTATTTTTTTTAGCCGTATTCAGCATTTGTTCTGCATAATACAACGCTTTCTTTTTGTCAGTATGAAAAAAATAATTGGCTAATGTAGCATAGCTTGAATTTTCGTCTATACTGCTGTTATTTCTTTTCCTTATTTCAAGAGCTTTATTAAATTCAGGAAGAGGGTTGTAGGTTTTATCATCATAATATTTTGCTCTTGCTAAATTATTGATAACCATTGCGTAATTTAAGCTGTCAGTTGTTGGTAATGCAAGTTTTATGTTTTTGATTGCTTCTTTATATTTTCCTAGTGTGATTAAAACATCACCGAGATTGTTATAATATATATACTTGTTTTTTGGAACATTCACATATTTTAAAGCTTGAGTATAATACTTTAAAGAATTACCAAAGTCATAAAGGTACGATGAACAAGTTCCCATACTGTTATAGTTAGAAGCTAAGGTACTTCTCACAATGCTATCTTTTGTTTTTTTTAAAAACTTATTTGCTTCAAGAGAAGTTTCTATACTTCCATAGTAATCACCTTTATTATTTTGTATAATAGCCATGTTTACTAAAGATTTGCTTACTCCGGATGAATCATTTATATCTAAATAAAAATTTTTAGCTAGGTTAAAATAATAAAAAGCAGAATCAGAATTAGCATAGATTTCTTTTGCCTTACTGTAGTATGCATCTGCTGTTGTTGGAGTTTGTTTATCTAAATGTGTTTTTCTACAGGAAAAAAGCAGAATTAGTAAAATAAATAAATAGTACTTCTTCATGTGTTTGGTTACTTTGTTTTTTCCTGCAAAATAAGAAAAAGAGCAGATTTAAACAATCTACTCTTTCTATAATTAGGGTTGTGAAAAAGGTGGTGGGGTTTGTCCCGTATTTCCTCCTGTACTTCCTCCGTTTCCGTGGCCATTTCCGTTTCCGCCGCCGTCAGTAATTGGGTCTTCTGTTATTGACATTAGTACTGTTCCGCCGTTATCACTAGTTACTGTATTTGCGTTATTATTTGGGAATGCTAAACCGAATAGCATTAATATAATCTGGATCATTTCCGTAAAATTTTTGAAGTTGAAATTGTTTTCTTCCTCCTGAGATGTATTTATCTCAGGCTGTACACGTTTAAAATTTCGAAGCGCTTCTTAATTTTTTGGGAAGTGAACCTTCAAAAACGGAGGAGAAACATCTGCTTCCCAACCCGGAGTTTTCCTCCGTTTTATCTGGTGATTTTGAAATCAGTTTTGTAAATTTGTTTTTGTAATGTTTTGTTTATCACTGATTTTCTGAAGCAAAGATGCGACAAGAAGAGGAGCAGGTGTTAGACAAAACACAGACATCGATAGACAGGAAATGGACAGGAAGGGGTTACGGAAATCCGTAATGTGGGACGAGAGGAAATCACCTATTTTGTAAAGACTGATAAAAACTATATATGTCCAAAATAAAACTACTAATTCATGAGGTATTCAAGCAGGGAGAGGAGGATTCGGGGAAGGAAAAGAAAAGTGGAATAGCTCTTTTTTTAAGCGTACACCTGGAGGAAACTCTGTATTTTGCTATTACAGATAAAACTCTTGTAAGGTATTATGATGCCTATGTGGCAGAAATTAAGGATAAGATAAACATAGAACCCTTTAAGCTTGATAAGCTAAGTCAATACCTTGGATATAAGGATTTTGTAGACTTCTCCCGGACTTTCACGAAAGAAGATGAAAAGACTAATAAAACCATGATCAAGATTAAGGTGGATGAGGATGAAGAGTCTATATCAGAACAAATTTCTAAGTTGGTCATTAATATTACCAATGAACAGCATTTTAAAGTGCCTGAGTATATCAAACAGAATGGGTTGGGGATTATGGAGATTGCTTTACTGCTATGCCTGGTTACGGGAAATGTTGTTTTTACCAATAATAAGACCGTGGGACTTTCATTTATAAGCCCTGTAAAACCGGGTATTGAGAAAAAGTATATGTATTGGGATGGGGAAAGGTATATGGGTACAGACAGCAGCTATATCAGGCCAGGGCTTGATATCGTGGCGATGAATGAACATAAATTCCAGTACTTTAAAAAAATCACCAGAAAGGATACGCTAACGGAATTTAATGCGCTAGGGAAAACCTGGTATTCTAAATACAATAATGAAGTTGAGTTTTTTACTGAGGATGGTATAGACCCTGATAACGGGAGAGAGTTGAGAAAATCTACACCATTCATCATCTATAAATATGCAGGTGAGCATAAAGATTCTATAGAAGTACAGGAATAGTTTTTACAGGCGTTTTATTTTATCAAAAAAAAGCGAAGATTTCTCTTCGCTCTGTTTTATTTACTCGATATTCAGCATTCCCAATTCGCCGAAATGCTTTTTAAATTTCTGTATTTTAGGACCTACCACAGCGCTGCAGTAAGGCTGATTAGGGTTGACATTGTAATATCCCTGGTGGTATTGTTCTGCCGGCCAGAATTTTTCAAAAGGAGCCAATTCAGTCACATAGGTTCCTGACCATCTTCCTGATTCTCCAGAGGTCTTTAATGCTTTTTCAGCATTCTGTTTTTCAGCATCATCCTTATAGAAGATTACCGAACGGTATTGCGTTCCGATGTCATTTCCCTGACGATTCAGTTGGGTAGGGTCGTGAAGGAAAAAGAATACATCCATCAGTTGTTCATAAGAAATAATAGCAGGATCGTAAGTGATCTGTACTACTTCGGCATGATCAGTTGTTCCGGTACATACTTCTTCATAAGTCGGGTTTTCTTTGTGTCCACCGGAGTATCCTGAAATAGCAGACTCAACACCCTTCAGCATATTGAAGCAGCTTTCTACACACCAGAAACATCCGCCACCAAAGATGATCTGTTCTAAATTATTTTTATCCATTGTTAGGGTAATTATATCGTTTACATATTCTTTTCTTTACCCATGAAGGGCGTTAAAAAGGCAAATCAAAATTATGAAAAAGTTTTTCATTTGAGCATCTTAAACTCAAATTACAATGATAGATATGGCAAATGATTTTAAACCCCAATTGATCCCAACGAGTATCATAAAAAATAAACCTCAATCATCTGTAGGAATCAGCGTCATCTATATTTTCTGAAAAAGAAAAAGCACCCTAAAAAGGATGCTTGATATTATTTAAAATAGCTTTTCAGTTATTTTTCCCAAACCAAAGCACTTGCTCCCAGGATGGCTGCATCTGCTTCGTCCAGCTCACTGAATACTAATTTTACTTTATTTCTAAAGATTGGAAGAAGGTTTCTTTCCATATGCAGTTTTGCAGGCTTTAAGATAAAGTCTCCTGCCTTGATGACCCCTCCGAATAAAAGGATTGCCTGTGGTGAAGAAAACATTACAAAATTAGCTAATGCTTCACCCAGTTTTTGTCCTGTATATCTGAAAACTTCAATAGCAATCGGGTCTTCTTTTAATGCACATTCATACACTGTTTTAGAATTGATTTCCTCTTCAGGATATTGGTTCAGCATAGACTCTGCGAATTCTGCTCTCATCTTTTTTGCTGTGATTGTAATCCCTGTTGCAGAGGCATAAGCTTCCAGGCTTCCTTCAGAACCTGTACTCCAGTGTTTTCTTCCTCCCGGTTTTACAATGGTGTGGCCCAATTCTCCGGCAAAGCCATCATGTCCATAGATTAGGCTTCCATTGGCAATGATTCCGCTTCCTACTCCTGTTCCCAGAGTGATCATGATAAAGTCTTTCATTCCCCTTGCTGCTCCGAAAAGCATTTCCCCTAAAGCTGCTGCATTTGCATCATTGGTCACAGTACAAGGCAAATTAAACTTAGCCGTCATCAGCTCTGCAAAAGGAATGACACCTTTCCAGGGCAGGTTAGGAGCCAGTTCTATAGTTCCTTTGTAATAGTTTGCATTGGGTGCACCTACTCCGATTCCGTCGAAATTTTTTTCAGTACCATGTTTTTCCATTAAAGGATAAACGTGTTCATATAAAGCATCGATAAAATCTTCCACTCTGTCATAGGCATCGGTTCTAAGGTTTCCTTTGTCCAGAACTTCTCCACGATGATTGACTATTCCAAATTTGGTATTGGTTCCGCCAATATCAACTCCCAGAGCAACTTGTTTTGATAAATCTATTAATGACATTCTATTATTAAATTCTAGGGGCTAAAATTATAAAAAAGATTGTATTAATGGATTAAGAACTGCATTTTATTTAAAATTTTAGGCTGTTTTTAACGGTTTTTTCTTTTTCCGTCCCCACCAGATCATAAATCCTGTTACCGGAAGTGATGCACAGATAAGACTGACAATAAAGGCAATAATCTTGGTAGGAAGCCCTAAAATGGATCCCACGTGGATATCATAATTGGATCCCACTACCTTTTCACCGAAATTTTTGTCTTTCTGATCATGGGTATGAAGCAATTCTCCTGAGTTTTCATCGAAGATCAGGCTGCTGCTTTTGTGATAAGAATAGCTGAGATGTTTTACATAGACTTCAAAGTTAGGATGCTCGTGGTCATCCATATGTTCGTGGCCAAGATCTATCGCAAATCCATAAGAATCCGGATATTTCTGTTTCACTGTATTGATGATTTTATCCAGAGTTCCTTCCGTTCTGAGTTCAATGGGAGCCTTTGTCTTGATGTGTGAAAAATCCGGGTATTTGGTTTCTCCCCCGGAGAATAGTACATAGATCATAGCCTGAACCACAAAGAAGGCATAAAACAATCCGGTTATAGAGAAAATTAAAGCAAAGATGGAAGCATAAAATCCTAAGACATTATGAAGATCGTAGTTCTTTCTTTTCCAGCTCTTGATATTCTTCCACTTGAATGCAAAACGTTGTTTTCTTGCTGCTTTGTTTTTTGGCCACCACAGAATAATCCCGCTGATCAGCATAATGATGAAAATGATTACCGGTATTCCTACTACATAAGTTCCCCAGTCCTGTTTTAAAAGGTAGCTCCAGTGAATCATTTTTACAATATTGAAAAAGCCGTTTTTCTCGTCATACACCCTCAGCACTTTTCCGGTATAGGGATTGACATAGGCAGCTTTATAGACAGGAAATTCATCAAAATAATTCCAGGCGTCCGTATTGTGTTCATACCAGTAGAAGACATACGACAGTTTTTTGTCGATAGGAATATTGACCCAGTGGACAGGATATTTTTCTTTTACCTGCTCTGCAACGGATTTTTCCATTATTCTAATGGGAAGAACCTGCTTCTGCTCAATATTTTGTTCCTGATGGTAAATGACATCTTTACGGGTAAAGTTTTCTACTTCATCTTTAAAGACATACAATGCCCCTGTAATGGAGATAATAAAAATCAGAAATCCTATTCCCAGCCCGAACCACAGGTGCAGTTTTGCAGACCATTTTTTAAAGAATCCCGGTTTTTTTTTATGATGATGCTTTTTATTCATATCGTAATTGAAAACTAACGCAAAGATAAGTTTTAGTTTTATTTAGTTTAATTAAAATTTATATTCAATCATGAAAGTTCCCCTTGCTCCCAGAGAGTTGGTGAAATCACTGTCTCTGGCAGCCCACCAGGCAATTGACGGCTGGTAAACTCTGTTGAGAATATTTTCAACCCCTAAAGATACTTTCCAGTTGTTGTTTACCTCGTAGCTTGCTTTTAGGTTAAAAACAGTGTAGTCCGGAACATATCCTTCCCCATAAGCATATAACCCTGTTTTTGCATTAGGATCAAATCTGTTCTGTCTGAATGAATGAAGCATATCTACCCCGACAGATAATATCTGGATAGGCTTTACCTGAGCATAAGCCAGTACTTTAGGTGCTGAAATTCTGCTGTTGTTGATTTTTGCAGAATAATCTCCATTGTCGTCCGGAGAGGTAATACCTTCCATCCAGCTATAGCTTCCTCCGAACTGAAGCCATTTGACAGGTGTAAAATGCAGAAATCCTTCCACTCCATAAATTACTTCAGGAGCTCTTTTTATGGTTAAAGCTCTGTCTGCACTCTGTACAAAGGTTGCTCCCAGTTTTGATGTACTTACGTAGGAAGTCAGCTCATAGTTAAGCCAGCTGGAAAGCTGTCCTGTTGCTCCCAGTTCGTAATTATTAACAATGATGGGTTTTGTTTCAAGGTTTTGAATCGTCTCAGAAGTTGAGGTTCTTAGAATTCTTCCCAGCTCATTGATAGAGTAGGCCTGTGAAAAGCTTCCGAAAAGATTGATATAAGGTTCAATATTATAGCGGAGACCAATATTTCCCACTAAGGCATTATAGCTTAGTTTTCCTCCGTTTACAGGAATACTTTTGGTAAATGTTCCATCGTTTTTAATAACAGAAAGGGTGTTGAAATCATCTACATTGACCTTGATGTTTTCATAGCGAAGCCCTCCTTTAATGGTTAGCTTTTTAAGCAGATCAATTTTTACCAACAGGAAGGGCGCAATATTGGTCATACTCATATTGGGAGTCCAGAAGCGTCCGTCTTCCAGTTTTTGTACCGTTTGATCATTTAAAATATCAGCTCCATAGATAATTTCTCCCTGAGAATTTTGAGTATTCCAAAGCTGTGTATCAAAATTAAATCTGGCTCCTGCTTTTTTGGAAATAACATTGGATTGCCCTCCATTAAAAAACGTATCGCTATATCCGTAAACTGTTTTAAAATCCTGGTAATAAAGATTAATATTTAAGGCTGTTCCGGCAAATAAGTTTTTGTTATCATAACTTAGTCTGATATTGTGGTTCTTTGGTGTCCCCTGAGGTGTTGTTTCCAGGCTTTTCCCTTCTCCTTGTCCAATAGTAGGTTCAATTCCGTAAACACCTGTCTTTAATCCTAAATTAAGATTTGATCTTGATGAATAGCCAATATAGGATGCTTCAATTCTCTGATTGTCATTGATATCATAACCTAGCTTCAGCATTCCGTTATAGTTGTCCATTTTTGCGGTACTGTAAGTTGGGCTTAGCATGACACCGTCTCCATCTTTCATATAACCCGTTCTTTCATAGGCCAGTGATAAGGTATAGTCAAATTTACTGACCTTTCCGGTTAAAAGCTGGCTGGCTCTTACGCCTAACGTTCCTCCATAAGACTGCTCTGTAATACCAATCTGAGAAATCCCGGAAATCTTCTTTTCCGTTTTACTTCTTTTCGTAATATAGTTGATTATACCACCGTCTGCACCGTTCCCATAAATGGAGGATGCCCCTTTTATCACTTCAATTCTTTCAATAGCTGAAGGATCAATTACTCTTAAATCCCTTGCCCCGTTCCGAAGTGGAGTAGACTGTGGAATCCCGTCGATTAATACCAATACCTGACGCCCTCTTAAGGTCTGGCCTGTGTTGGAAGTCTGACCGGAATTCGTTCCTAAACTTGGAACGGTATACTGAAGGATACTTGTGATATCTGAATTGACGGTCAGCTGAGACTGTATCTGCTTTTCTGCAACAACAGTGATAGAGCTGGGAACTTCTTTAATGTTCTCCTTCTTCCTTGAAGCGGTCATTACGACCTCATCCACATTCTTGGTCTGTAAACTATCTTTAACCTGAGCAAAAACGGTTGTCGTTCCTAAGCAGGCAGCTGATAAAAGCACTTTTTTCATTATATTTTTTTTCCTTTTTTCTTTCTTTTCCCCCACCAGACCAGAAATCCGGTTACAGGAAGTGATGTACAGATGAGACCCGCGATAAACCAAATGATTTTTCCCATGATCCCGAAATAAGATCCGGTATGGATATCATAATTGGCGTTAGAATATTTCTCGGCGGTATTGAGTTTGTGATGAGGTTTGTTGGCTAGTAGTTTTCCTGAATATTTGTCAAATGTCAGGATATTTCTTTCACTGTATCTTCCGTCAAGTCCGTATACGGTTACCGGAAGATTTTTCAGTTCTTTTCCTTTTTTATTTTTTCCGTTTAGATTAATTCTGAAGCTGGATGATTTTGCATATAATTTTTCTGTCTGAGCTGCAGCCAGATCAAAAATAGCTTCATTCTTCGCCATCAGAGAGTCCGGAGATTTTCTTTCTTTTTCCTTAGGAAGTTCCCAGGAACCGGATAATGCAAACGTAAACGTGTTTTTTACATAGGGATATGCAAAATAAAGTCCTGTAACGCTTAATAAAAGTGCGATAAATGATGCATAGAATCCCAGGATATTATGGAGGTCATAGTTTTTACGTTTCCAATTTTTTACATTTTCCCAATTGAACCAAAAACGCCCTTTTCTGGCATTTTTATTTTTTGGCCACCATAAAATGATTCCAGTGATCAGCATAATAATAAAAAGAACAGTTGGGATTCCTACGGTGTACGGTCCCCATTCTGAATTCAGCAAAAGTCCCCAGTGGATATACTTCAAGATACTGAATACATCATATTTTTCATTGTAGACGGCAAGGATTTCTCCGGTATACTGATTCACATAGACCTGCTTGTTGATGAGTACCTGCTGAAAATAGTTCCATCCTTTCTTACTTTTTTCATAGTATTCAAACTGATAGGACTTGGTTTTATCCAAAGGAATTTCTACAGCACTGATAGGATACTTTTCATTAAGCTCCAGCGATACTTTTTCACGAAGCAGAGTAATAGGCAATGGCTTTTTTCCGATATCCTCTTTTTTGAGATCAATGGCTTCTTTGCGTAAGCTATTGTGTATTTCGTCCTTAAAAACATATAAAGTCCCCGAAAGAGAGACTATGAATACAATGATACCAACGGACAAGCCAAACCACAAATGCAGTTTTGCGGACCATTTTTTTGAAGAAGCTTTCTTTTTATTGTGATGCTTTTTTCTCATAGCAAAAAGTTAACCCCGTGAGGGGCTAACCTTTGATTTTTTTAAAATTTATATCCTATTGATAATCTCCAGTTACGAGGAGCATTGTAGATCCAAGCATATTCGCCGGCATCTCCTCTGTATCCACTGTAAAGTTTTTTGTTAAGGACATTATTCAATATTAGATTGACATCGAATTTTTTGGCAACATACGAAACCCCGAAGTTGGTATCAAAATAATCCGGAAGGCTTTGATCTTTTGTTGCACCTACCCCAAACCAGGATTGTCTTCCTCCCTGATACTGATAACCAGCTGAAATTCCGAATCCTTTCATAAGGCCATTTTCAAACCTGTAGCTTACCCAAGTATTTTGTACATTTTTCGCATTTCCCGGAGACTGAATTCCAATTCTTGTAGGATCTGTGTCTTTGATGGTTTTTGCATCAGTATAAGCATAGTTGATAACAATGTTCAACCCTTTGATGATTTCTCCTTTGATATCTGTTTCAAAACCTCTTGCTCTTTGTTCACCTGTAGCAACCTGGAAAGGATTTCCTCCATTTTGTTCTTTAGGTCCTGCAACAAGAATATTTTGTCTTCTGATTTCGTAAACGGCAAAAGTAGAGTTCCATTTTCCACCGAACCAGTCTTTTTTCAATCCGAACTCAATATTTTGTCCTCTGAAAGGATCTGTGATCTGAGTATTATTGATTCCTACTGCAGATTGTGGAACAAAAGTTTTATCATAGATTCCATACGCAGAGAAATCGCTTAGGATAGAATAGCTAATTCCGACTCTCGGTGTGAATTCTCCTGCTTGATTTCTTGGAACAATATTTTCCGGAGAATAATATGGATATCCGGCATAAGTGGTACCACTTGTATATCTTCCTGCTAATGTTATTCTTAGCTTATTGTTAAACATTTCAATTTGATCCTGAGCATAATATGAAGTATATTTTACGCCTTCATCATCATAAAAAGGAGCAGATGGGTTTAATGTGTAAAAGTCAGAAGAAGGAAGTTTTGAAGGATCTACACCATACTGAACATTATAAATATCAATCGGGAATGGTCCACCTGCAAAAGATGAAAAGTCTGCCTTGTATTTTCTGTCACCATAATCAAACCCTGCAATGATTTTATGAACAATATTCCCAGTATTAAGAGTTCCTCTTACATAGGTCTGGAAAATGTGATTTTTTCCTTTAGCTTGCCAGTTGCTTAATGTTCTGTTTAATACATTTTTATTATTCGGATCAAAAGTTCCCCACCATGAACCTCCGTCATATGTAAGATCCATGTAAGCATATTGTGTACTCCAAACCCAGTCTTTGAAAAGCTTTTGATCTAAACTTAAGAATAAACTCTGATCTTTTACTTCAGTCTTCTTGAAGTTAGGATCATTAAAATTGGTGTGTACATTCAGTGAGGCATATCCGTCATTAGACATCAGATAAGCTCCCGGCTGATTGAATTTTAAATACTGATAATTGTACTGTGCAGTAAATGTAGTGCTCTTTGTTGGTCTGAAAGTAATAGACGGAGCAACAATAATTTTGCTTGTTTTATCATTTTCAACCCACGAATTGTTAGAACTTCCCATTAAATTGATACGGTAATCTAAAACACCGTCTTTTACAAGAACTCCATCCAGATCTGCTTCACCTCTGAAAAGGTTATAACTTCCGGTAGTGAAACGTACACTATTGGCAAATTTCCCGGTTGGTTTTTTGGTTACCACATTATAAAATCCGGCAGGATCTCCCATAGAACCCATAAATCCGGCAGGTCCTTTTACAAACTCTATTCTGTCAATAATAGAGGCATCAGGGTTAATAGGTCCCCATGTAGAAGAAACGTTCATTCCGTTCATAAAAGTGGAAATACTTGCTCCTCTCATAAAAACATTGGAATACACATTATCCCAGTGTTCTACTTTTCTTGCACCACTCACATTACGAACAATGCCCTCAGACATATTTAATGTAAGCTGATCGGCAAGAACCTGTGAGCTTATCGATTGTACATTCTGTGGAAGCTCAAGGATCGGAGTCTGGATTCTCAATGAACCAGAAACCTCGTTGAGTTTGTATTTCTGATAATATCTTCCGTTAACAACTACTTCTTCAATATCATTGGATTTGATGGTGTCTTTTTTTTCCTGCGCGAAAGTTAATATTGTTGTTAACAGAGCGGCTCCTATAGTTAATTTTTTCATTGTTGATAAAGCTCAGTGCTTTGAAAAATAATTATGAATTAGAATTTATAAGTAACAGTTCCTACTGCATTGATTAGTCTTTGTGGATTTGCTGTTGTATATCCAATCCAGTAATGTTGGTTGGTAAAGTTGTCTACTTTCACTCCTATTCTGAATTTTTTAGCATCGTAATATGCGTTGGCATTCAAAACAACATAAGAAGGTAATGAGAATACACCGTCTTTTGCATTGTAAATCTTATTTTCACTCGCATAATTTCCGCCTACACCAAAACCTAGGCCTTTAAGTTTTCCATCAAGGAATTGGTAGCTAGCATATAAATTAGCCAAATAAGGAGAGCCGGAAGTATTAGGTCTTAAATCTAAAACAGATTCATCAGCTTTCGTATATTTTGAATCATTATAGCTAAATCCAGCTATGGCTGTAAAACCTTTTACCAGGTAAGCATTGATCTCAAGCTCCACCCCTCTGCTTACAATAGTACCGTCCTGTATTTGTGCATTGGCATTCCCTTCAGAAGGTATATTTCTAAGAACATCTTTTACTTTGATGTTGTAATAGCTGAAAGTAGAAGATACTTTTCCATTAAAAAGGTTGGTTTTGATTCCTCCTTCTACTTGATTGGCTTGTTCTGGATCTGGAGTTCTTATGACTTTGTTTGCATCTGTGTAAAAAGTCAGGTTTTTAAAACTATTCTGATAGTTTCCAAAAAGGGAAACTTTATCTTTAATTACTTCATATACAATTCCCAGTTTAGGAGAAAAGAATGTCTGTTTAAATTGCTCAGTTTCTTTTGAATTTGCAGATCCTATAATCCCTGGATGATTGTTGAAACTATCAACTCGTAATGCCATTAAAACATTAAGATTATTTGTGATATTAAGAACATTGGAAATATAAACAGCGTAGTTTTCCTGTATTCCTTTTATGATATAAGGCGTTTCATTTCCTGTTATAGCATTATATTTTTCCTGCAGTGTAGAACCGTTAAAATTGGTATAATTAAAACCAGGCTGATGCAAAGGAACAGGAACGGATGTTCCGTCTGGTCCTTTGTCGAAACCGTTGATATCGTAGAAATTTTGATTGTTATTCACCCTTAAATAATCAAAACCAACCACCACTCTGTTTCTTAGGTTTCCGATACGGAAATCGCCGTTGAAGTTTTGTTGGAAATTAATTGATCTTTTTCTACTGTCTCTTGTTGATTGGTCACTTCTATACATCATATTTGGATCTGTTCCCATAAAATATAAATAGGGCATAAATCCGTTAGAATAACTGGAAGATGAACTGAAATTAGTAGTAGAGGTAATGGAATTTGATATTTTATAATTAACCTGTCCGAAGAAATTGATGCTTCTTCCGGTATTGGTAAGGTCTTTTCCTAAGTATGAATTTTTGTAGTCAAGATTAAGATCTTTAATATTGCTAACCTTTTTTAGATAATCCCCTGAGTAGAAGAAAAAGGTCTGGTCACTCATATTTTTCATCTGAAAGAGTTCCATATCCAGATTGATACTTAGACGATCTGTTGGTTTATAGCTTAAGCTGGGAGCTATTGCTAAGTTTCTTCTGAAACCCTCTGTCTGGAATGTTCCTTCATTGGTATATGCAGAATTTAACCGGAACAATAGTTTTTTATCTTGTGTAAGAGGCGTATTAATGTCTACTGCAGCTCTATAAGTGTCATAACTTCCTCCGGATAAATTAATGTTTCCTCCGAAAGTTTCATAAGGCTTTTTGGTAACCCTATTGATTACTCCTCCGTAACTGGTCAGTAAGCTTCCGAATAATGTTCCAGAAGGGCCTTTTAAGACTTCAATTTTTTCTAAATTAATGGCATCTATAGTTCCGGTTACTGCTCCTAAAACACCATTTCTTAAAGAGTTGGCAGATACAAAACCTCTTAAACTTACATAAGCCCCACCATCGCCCGCTCTTCCGTTAGATGTCCACATCGTTTGTAAACCTGTAATATTTTTGAAGGCATCATCTACGGTATAAATTCCTTGATTTTCTAAAATGATTTTATCAACACTGGAATAGACTTGTGGGTTTTCAATAGCTTTTAAAGGCATTTTGTTTGAATATTCACTATCTTTTTTCACATACGTGTTGATGATAACTTCATCAATGCTTTTGGTGGCAGCAGAGTCCTTTTTCTGAGAAAAAGCCAGCATTGAGCCTAGCATAGAAGCACAGATCAGTACATTTTTCATGAAAGTCAAATTTTTTGCAAATATATTATTTTTAACTGTTCTAAATAAATTAAATGATTGATATTTGTCATAAAATTATGATATCCACATAAAAAAAATCCGCTCCAGGCAATGCTGAAGCGGATTTTTTATAATATTCTGAATTATTTCTTACGCTGGAATTTCTCCTTTGTATAAGAACGAAATAATTTCTTTGTTTAATTTGTCAATCATCTCACTGAATAAGTGGAAAGACTCCTGCTTATAAATGACAAGTGGATCTTTCTGCTCGTAAACAGCTCCTTGTGAAGATCTTCTTAAGTCGTCCATCTCACGAAGGTGAAGTTTCCAGTTTTCATCAATAAGAGACAGGGTAATGTTCTTCTCGAAATCAGTAACCAGACTCTCACACTGAGTATCATAAGCTTCTTTAAGATCAGCTACAATAGTCATTGTTTTATGACCGTCTGTGAAAGGCACCTGAATCATTTTAAACATTGAACCTTGATTTTGATATACATTCTCAATAATAGGGAATGATTTTTCTTTCAATAGGTTCAGTTTCATCTGATAATCTTCCTGAGCAGCTTTGAATAAGATATTCGTTAAATCCTGAATGTTTTTGTTACCAAATTCGCTTTCAGAAACAGGAGATTCCATAGTGAAAGTTTTGATAATTTCATATTCAAAATCTTTATAACTTCCGTTTGCTTTTCCTTTCGTAACGATAGAATTGGCAACATCGAAAATCATATTAGTGATGTCATATTTCAAGTGATCTCCGAATAGAGCATTCTTTCTTCTCTTATAGATTACGTCACGCTGCTTGTTCATTACGTCATCATATTCTAGAAGTCTCTTTCTTGTTCCGAAGTTATTCTCTTCTACTTTTTTCTGAGCTCTTTCGATAGATTTACTGATCATAGAATGCTGAATTACCTCACCATCTTTATGACCCATTCTGTCCATCATTTTAGCAATTCTTTCTGATCCGAATAAACGCATCAAGTTATCTTCAAGAGATACATAGAACTGAGAGCTTCCAGGATCTCCCTGACGTCCCGCTCTACCTCTTAACTGTCTGTCAACACGTCTTGAATCGTGTCTTTCAGTACCGATAATTGCTAAACCTCCGGCTTCTTTTACTTCTTTAGAAAGCTTGATATCCGTACCACGACCTGCCATGTTGGTTGCAATAGTTACAACGCCCGGCTGTCCTGCTCCTGCAACGATCTCTGCTTCTTTTTTGTGAAGTTTCGCGTTCAGTACCTGGTGTGGAATTTTTCTTAGCTGAAGTGCTTTTGAAAGTAACTGAGAAATTTCAACAGAAGTTGTACCTACCAGTACTGGTCTTCTTGCTGCCGTTAATTTTTCAATTTCTTCAATGACAGCGTTATATTTTTCTCTGTTAGTTTTGAAAACTAAATCCTGTTTGTCATTTCTTAAGATAGGACGGTTGGTAGGAATTACCACAACATCTAATTTGTAGATTTCCCAAAGCTCTCCCGCCTCTGTTTCTGCAGTACCTGTCATTCCCGTAAGTTTGTTGTACATACGGAAATAGTTTTGAAGTGTAATCGTTGCAAAAGTTTGAGTTGCTGCCTCAATTTTTACATTTTCCTTTGCTTCAATGGCCTGGTGAAGACCGTCTGAATAACGACGTCCTTCCATGATACGACCTGTCTGCTCGTCAACGATTTTTACCTCTCCATCAATCACCACATATTCATCATCTTTTTCAAATAATGTATAGGCTTTCAATAGCTGGCTCATCGTGTGTACACGTTCTGATTTTTCAGCAAAGTCAGAGAAAAGTCTTTCTTTTGCTTCAAACTCTTCTTCTTTAGATAAGTTTTTAGCTTCTACTTCAGCAATTTCAGTCCCGATGTCAGGAAGTACGAAGAAGTTGGCATCAGAGTTCCCTTGAGACATGTATTCAACACCTTTGTCTGTAAGGTCAACCTGATTGTTCTTCTCTTCAATAACGAAGTAAAGATCTTTATCTACGATCGGCATGTCACGGTTGTTATCCTGCATATACTGTGCTTCCACTTTTTGAAGCAATGCTCTGTTCCCGCTTTCCGATAAGAATTTGATTAATTGTCTGTTTTTAGGAAGACCTCTGTAAGCCTGAAGCAATTTGAATCCTCCTTCTTTGGTGTTTCCTGCTGCAATTAATTTTTTTGCTTCATTAAAAATAGCAGAAACCGTTTTCTTTTGAACTTCAACAATTCTGTCAATAGATGGCTTCAAAACATCAAATTCCTGTCTGTCTCCTTGTGGAACAGGTCCGGAAATAATCAATGGTGTTCTTGCATCATCTACCAATACAGAGTCTACCTCATCCACGATAGCAAAGTTAAGTTCTCTTTGTACCAATTCTGAAGGTGAAGCCACCATATTATCTCTCAGATAATCGAAACCGAATTCATTATTGGTTCCATAGGTAATATCTGAGTTGTATGCTTTTCTTCTTCCGTCTGAGTTCGGCTGGTGGTTGTCTATACAGTCGATAGACATTCCATGGAACTGATAAAGAGGACCCATCCAAGCGGAGTCTCTTTTCGCAAGATAGTCATTCACAGTTACCACGTGAACCCCTCTTTCAGGAAGTGAATTTAAATAAATAGGTAATGTTCCTACCAAAGTTTTACCTTCACCGGTCGCCATTTCGGCAATCTTACCTCCGTGAAGAATAATTCCTCCGATAAACTGAACATCATAGTGGACCATATCCCAAACTACTGGAGTTCCGGCAGCATCCCATGAGTTTTTCCAAACAGCTGTGTCTCCCTGAATTTCTACGAAATCTTTCCCCATAGCAGCTAATTCTCTATCCCAGTCATTGGCTGTTACACGGATTTCTCCATTCTGAGCCCATCTTCTTGCCGTTTCTTTTACCAATGCAAAAGCTTCCGGAAGGATCTGAGCAAGAACTTTCTCTTCAATTTCGTATGATTCTTTCTTTAAAGACTCAATTTTTGAGAAAAGAGCTTCTTTCTCGTCAACATTTGTTGAGTTCTTTATCTGCTCTTTTATCTGTTCTATTTGAGCTGTAATTTTACTGGTTGCAGATTTTATATTCTCTTTAAACTCAGCAGTTTTTTGTCTCAACCCGTCATCCGTTAATTGTTGGATATTAGGTTCTACAGCTTTGATTTTTGTTACAACTTTTTTTACTTCTTTTAGGTCCTGCGCTTTTTTGTCTCCCAAAAACCCTTTAAGAACTTTGTTTAAAAAACTCATAAATTTTTTGCTTTATGCTTAATACAAGATGCCTTAAGCGTTTTAAATGACACGCTTATCGTGTTACTATATAAAAAGGGCAAAAAAGCTCTAAGCACACAGCCTAAAGCTTATCGCTTTATTAATATTCGTCCTCGTTCCAAAGGAAATCTTCATCCGTAGGATAGTCACTCCAGACTTCCTCGATAGATTCATAAATTTCTCCTTCGTCCTCAATGGCCTGAAGGTTTTCTACTACTTCCATAGGTGCACCAGTTCTGATTGCATAGTCAATAAGCTCTGCTTTTGTCATTGGCCAAGGTGCGTCACTTAGATAGGAGGCTAATTCTAATGTCCAGTACATAATTTTCTAATTTTTTGCAAAAGTATAAAAATAGGTTATATAATAAGCTTTTTTATACTTGATTTTCAATTCTTTTTATAATTTTTTTTGATGATTGCCTGTCATAAACCGTCTTACAGCGATGTCAGCAATTTACTAATGTCGTTTTCTCAAAAACCATTCCACAAATTTTTTTATGCCATTTTGGAAGTCTGTGCTTGGCTGATAATCTATTAAAGCCCTTGCTTTGGTAATATCTGCATTTGTTTTTGTGACATCTCCCGGCTGCATTGGCAGATTTTTTTTCATGGCAGTCATTCCCAATGCTTCTTCTATGGTAGCCACCATCTCAGATAAAGTGACTACCTGGTTTTCTCCCAGGTTAATGATCTCATAGATATCAGAGTGGTTTTCCAGATAAAGAACAGACTTTGTAATCCCGTCAATAATATCGTCAATATATGTATAATCTCTTGCTGTATTTCCGTCCCCATAAAAAGGAATTTCCTGACCCTCTAAAATAAGTTTTGTAAACTTGTGTATGGCAAGGTCCGGTCTCTGTCTTGGTCCGTAAACAGTAAAAAACCTAAGCTGAATCATATCAATCTGATAAAGGTCATGGTAAACATGGCCTAAAATTTCTCCACATTTCTTTGTGGCAGCGTAAGGTGATATAGGATTGTCTACATTGTCTGTTTCTGCAAACGGAATTTTATCATTATTGCCGTAAACACTTGAAGAGGATGCACAAATAAATTTTTTGATATTGAAATCTTTACATAGCTCCCAAAGGTTCATACTTCCTCTGACATTGACTTCCTCATACTCCAGAGGCCTTTCAATGGAAGGGCGAACGCCGGCAAGTGCTGCCAGATGGATCACCATGTCTATTTGATGATTTTTAAAGATATTTTCGAGTCCTTTTTTGTCTCTAATGTCCTGATGGTAAAGGGAATATTTGTCAGAATGAGAGAGGTTGATTAAACGTTGAATATCTGTCTCTTTGTCAGAGAACTCAAAATCAGAAATTATACCTATAGACTCTAAAGTATTTTTGATTTTTACATGATAACTGTAGAAATCATCAAAATTGTCAATGTTTATGACAGAATGTCCATTTCTTAATAATCGTTCAATTAAATGAGAACCGATAAACCCGCTTCCTCCTGTTACAAGATAAATCATCTGTGGTTTTTTATAGCGCAAAAATATAAATTTTACTTTTTGAAAAATATAATCATTAAATTTACTTAAAAAAGTAATATAAACTATAAAATATAATATGCAGTTTCAAGGGCAAATTTTAAAAATGACAAGCTATGATGCAAAACCAATCCAATACTATCTCAATCTTTCAGGGGATCTGATCCATATGAATGAGTTGTTTGGAAAGGAATTAAGCATCAAACATATCGGATTCCAATGTGTGAACTGTGGGAAGGATAAAGCGATTTATAGAATGGGATTCTGCAAAAATTGTTTTTTTGAAAGTCCTTATGCAAGTGATACCATTATCCGGCCTGAACTTTCTACGGCACATTTGGGAGTCGCGGAACGCGATCTGGAAGTTGAAAAAGAAATTCAGCTTCAGCCGCATACCGTATATCTTGCCTATACCGGAGATGTAAAAGTAGGGGTGACAAGAAATACACAGATTCCGACAAGATGGATTGACCAGGGAGCTACTTTTGCTTTACCTATTGCAAGAACAGAAAACCGTTATGAAGCGGGAATGATAGAGGTTGCCTTAAAAGATCATCTGGCGGACAAAACCAACTGGCGAAAAATGCTTCAGGATGATTTTGAAGATGAGATAGATCTTGCTGATTTCAGAGAGAAAATTAAAGAATATTTCCCTGAAGATTTTCAAAAATTCTATAGTGAAGGCGAAAATCTCTGGAGATTTGATTATCCTTTTGAAAAACCGGAGAAAGTGACTTCGTTTACCTTGGATAAAAAACCGGAATTTACCGGAAAACTTACCGGTATAAAAGGGCAGTACCTGGGATTTGAAGGAGGTAACTTTATAAATATAAGGGGGCACGAAGGGTATGTAATTGAACTGGGAATATAAACCACTAAAAAACCTTATCGGTTCTGCCGGTAAGGTTTTTAATATCAATTTTGTCTTTCCCCTTACTCTATAGATAAGTGTGGTCTTATTCTGAACAATAGAACTCTTAAAAAGAGAGAAGATATATCAATAAATCTTATCTTTAAGCTAAACTAAAATCACAATATGAAAAGATGGATTAAAAAGTTATTAATTAGTCTTGGAATTTTGGCAGGAATTCTTCTTGCTGCGAATTTCGGATTGAACTTATGGCTTAAGACCCAGCTTCCGGATTATATTAAAAAGAATACAGAGTATAAAGTATCTTATAAAACACTTGATGTAGATCTTAGTACAGGAAATATTTTAGCTACCGCTATTTCTGTAAATAGTAAAAATCCACAAAATACTAATGTTATAGGGCTACAGGGAACTATTGATACTTTAAAAATAAGTCGTTTTGGCATTTACGATGCCATTTTCAATAAAAAGATAAGTTCCACAGATTTACTGTTGGCAAAACCCAATCTGAATGTGGTCCTTGCAAAGCCTGTTGAACAAAAGACAGGTAAAAAAAGAAATCCGTTTTTATTTGAAAATATCAGAATCAATGATGGGACTATAGCAATTTTCAAACCTACCAAACAAAAATTTTTGTCTGTACAGCATCTGAATCTGTTTGTAGAAAACCTACAGATGACCGAAGAGTCTGTAGAGCGAAAACTGCCTGTGGTTTTTGACCGTTATAGTATTAAAGGGCAGAAATTCTTTCTTCGGCCAGGCGAAGTATATGCCATTACCATTGATTCTATTAATACCACAGACGGTCAGATGTCAATAAAAGACTTTAAACTGATTCCACTTTTGTCTTTTGATCAGTTCAAAAAGTTTTACCCCGGGAAAACAAACCTGTTTGAATTTACCATTCCCAGGATGGATTTTAAAGATATAACTTTAAATAAAAATAAGGTTTCTCTAGCCAATGCTGATTTCCAAAATCCTGTTCTTACAGTGTATAATACAGGTGTAAAAGCTAAGAAAACGGAGAAGAAATCAAATTTTGAAGTTGATTTAGAAAATATAAAACTTACTAATGCAGTGGTTAAGGTGAATAAGCCGGATGGAAATAATCTTCTGTCTGCCGGAAATCTTAATTTGAAAATCAATCAGCTGAAATTCAGTAAAGAAACGTCAGAAAAGGTTATCCCTCTAGGATATAAGGATTTTACATTTTCAGGAAAAGATATTGTGTATTCTGATCATCAGAACATTAAAATAGAAAGTGTGGCCTTAAAGCCAACAAGTGGAGAAATCAGAAATGTTACTTTAACCCCGGCAGTTTCTGCGAGTGAACGGACAATAATGGATGGAACAATCCGGCATATTGCATTTAATATTAACAAACTTGAGTTTATTGACAGAAAACTGGCGCTGGACCTGAAAGATGCTCTGGTAGAAAATGTAAATGGAACGATCAGGGGAGGGCATAATCCTGCAAAGCCTAAAAATCCCCATCCAGGAATTATTCATTCGGTCATTCTAAGGAAAGTTTCCTTGAAAAATTCCAATATTATTTATGATAAAGGAAAACAGCCACTGGCTTTTAATGATCTGAATGCAACGATGAATGGTATTGAAATCGCTCCTAAGCCTAATAATCAGGGACTTTCTTTGAATGTTAAAGACTATTTTCTGACAACGCGCAATTTGGCATATAAAACGCAGTTCTACCATATCAGTCTCGGGCTTTTGAAATTAAATAAGAATAAAATCCAGGTTAATAATTTTGCGATGAAACCTCTCATTTCGAGAGCCCAGTTTATCAAAATGATTCCTGTAGAAAGAGATCTTTATGATTTAAAAGCAGGACAGGTAGATGCTGAAGGCAGTTGGGATCTTTTCTCTCATCAGAAATTTATCAATGCATCCCACGTGACCATTCAGTCTGCTGATGCCAATATTTTCAGAAGTAAAATTCCAAAAGATGATCCTAAGGTAAAAGCTTTATATTCAAAGATGCTGCGGAGCATTAAAATTCCGATGAATATTGCCAATCTGGATCTGAAGAACTCCGCTTTGGTATATGAGGAAGATACTCCCGAAAGTATGGGCCCCGGGAAACTGATATTCAGTCATTTTAATATGAATGTGAAAAACCTGAACTCTGCCAAAGCAAAAGGAAAGCCTACCAAAGTTGATATTAAAATCAACTGTTCATTTATGAATCTGGCACCGCTTTCTGTAAACTGGAACTTTGATGTTGCAGATCAAAATGATGCTTTTACAATATCAGGTAGGACGGCCAATCTTCCTGCAAGTGGGATCAATCCGTTTATAAGGCCTTATCTTCATGTGACTGCCACGGCTGGAGTCATCCAGGAAATGCTCTTTAGCTTTAAGGGAAACCCTGCCGGATTACACGGTACATTCAATCTAAAGCATAAAGATCTGAAGATTGCTGTTCTGAACAAAAATAATCATGAAAAGAAAGGCTTTCTGACAGCTGTGGCAAATGTTTTCTTAAAGTCTGATTCAGGAAGCTTCCCTGAAGCGGTGACGGTAGAAAATGTAGAAAGGGATCCTACGAAGTCGTTTTTTAATCTCTTTTGGAAAGGGATTGAGCTGGGCTTGAAAAAAACACTGATAGGTAAAAATGTTGAAAAAACGGAAAAAACGGTCAAGAATGCCGTTTCTTCGGTGAAGGAAGTGAAGCAGTCTGTTAAAGAAATAAAAAAGAAAATCAAAGATTCCAAAGATAAACAGCCGGATCCTAAACCACAAAGTGAGAAAAAGAAAGGCTTCTTACATAATGTCTTTAAAAAGAAGGATAGTTCTGCAACGGAATAATTTTTTAAACCATTACGATATCACTATGATAAAAGCGGAATTCCCAAGGATGGAATAAAATTATTTTTAATCAAAATAGCGGTAATGGTTTAAAAAACAATATTTGGAGCGATAGGCTTTAGAAATTAAATTCGTCACTTTCCAGAACAGGAATATCTCTCAAAAACTTGTCAAATTCTTCTCCCGGATAATTGCTGTCTGCTCCATAAGAATCAATGATCATTCCCCGGTTTCCGCTACTGTCTTTTAGGACATAAAGGACGGCGTTGTCATCAGGGTTACTGTCTCCCTCGAAACGGTATGTTTTTAAGATGGTTAATTCAGATGGCTGATAGATTTTATCAGAATTTTCAAACTTCATTTCACAATTTTCATTCATTCTGAATTCCCTCTGTATTCCTCTTTCAGAAAGTATTTTCATTACTTGGCTTAAGGTGGTCATTCTGTCGAAGTTCTCAGGATTTTCCATAATAATATTTTTATTAATTAGTGCAATAATTAAACCATTACATTTCTAAATATAAGAAAAATAATGAATTATAATTTCCTTAAAAATAAAGTTTAATGTTAACAAAATTTATAATTCGAAAAATTCAAATAGGTACACTTTTTGCAATGGTAACAGCAATAAATCAAAGAAAATATGAAAAAAGAGGTTGGAGTTTTGCTGGCAGGAGGAGTTGGTCTTTTGGCAGTATTAAGCTTTATAAGCATTAAAAAAATATTAACGAAAAAGGATAAAAAATATAGTGATAGTTATTCAGATTATCACAGACACTTTGATGAAAAAAACCAGGAAGATGAAAATCATGGAGTAGAATTATTCGCGCTGAAGTAGTAAAATAATATATTTAATTATGTTTAAATCCAACGCTTTTGAAAGTGTTGGATTTTCTTTGTGGAAAACTTTAGTGTTAAAACTCATTATTTTATAAAAATTCCATTCTAATTTTACATCAGAATGCAAAACGAAAATTTCAAAAAAGGTCAGGGTGCGCAGCGAAACGTTATCAACCGTTTCGACAGGTATACCTATGAGCCTGAAGATGAAGATTTCGAATCGGTAAAGACTTCTTTTACGGAGGTTTTTCCCAAAACTATTGTGAATCAGGTTAAAAGTGAGGATCTGCCTATGGAATATTCCATGAATCCTTATCAGGGTTGTGAGCATGGCTGTTCTTACTGTTTTGCAAGGCCTACTCATGAGTATTGGGGATACAGTGCAGGGATTGATTTTGAAAGAAAAATCATGGTAAAGAAGAATGCTCCGGAATTACTGGAGAAATTTTTCCAGAAACGGGGATACCAGGCTGCCCCGATTCTGCTGTCCGGAAATACAGACTGTTACCAGCCTGCTGAAAGGCAATTTGGAATTACCCGGAAACTATTGCAAATTTGTCTTGACTACAGACATCCTGTCAATATTCTGACAAAAAATGCATTGGTATTGAGAGATCTGGATATTTTAGAACCCATGGCAGAGCAGAACCTTGTATCTGTTTCATTAAGTATTCCCACAATCAATGAAGAGCTTAGACGAAAAATGGAACCCAGAACGAGCTCTGCCCCTAATAAATTGAAAGCAATAGAAGTTCTTTCAGAGCATAAAATCCCGGTACATGTAATGGTAGCTCCTATTATTCCCGGATTAAACAGTGATGAGCCCTTATCTATATTGAAATCAATTGCTGATGCAGGTGCATCGGGATTCGGATATACCCTGGTCCGCTTAAATGATACTGTGGAACCTGTTTTTGTCAACTGGATTGAGGCTCATTTTCCGGATAGGGCCCAAAAAGTTCTGAATTTAATCCGTTCTATGCGCGGGGGAAAGCTGGGAGATAAAAGATATTTTGAAAGACAGCGGGGCGAAGGAAATATTGCTGATATGATTCATAACACCTTTAAAATTGGCAGGAAGAAGTTTTTTGAAGGAAGGGAGTTTCCCAAACTCTCTACGGCAAACTTTACAGGAACCAGAGACCAGCAATTGCGGTTGTTTGATTAATTTTAGTATCAAAAAAAACCGCTCCCAGTAGGAACGGTCTTTATGGGGAAGATATTATTATTAATAGATAACAGGTTGTTCACCGTCCGGGCAGATAAATTCGGCCCTACACAATTCCTTATACGTTATTCCGTCGCTACATACATAAAAGCAGTCTCCGGGAAAAGGATAGCTTATTCCTCCGGAAATAGCTTTCAGTTTGTTTTTACTCAGTTTTTTTAGATTTTTCATATTATTTTAGTTTGAAGTAACTAAAGATAGTCAAAATACTGATAATTCAGCAGTGCTGGAATTATTTTTCATCAAATCAGACTTAATAGATAAATTGTTAAAGCTTTAATTCATAGGTTCATAGGTTCATAGGGTTGGGTTAAGGAGGTGCGGAAAATAAAAAACCACTCTGGAAAGAGTGGTGGATCTTATAAATGTTTTTGAATTTCAATTTTACATTGAATTATCCGGACATTTGAAATCATCACTACATCCTGCACAGATAACGGTGCCGTTGCAGTAATACATACAAAATTCAGGCTCTGGAAGTTTGATTCCTGCTCCAGAAATGCTTTTCAATTGGTTTTTTCTTAGTTTTTTTAAATTTTTCATACTGTTTTAATTAAAAATTTGATAGTAATGTAAATTTATATAAAATATTTTTAACTAATATCGATGAGGTGTATAAAAAATAAAAAAAAGTTGGAAGGATTAAGCATTGAGAATTGCTTACAGGAAAAATAGGCAGTAGCGTAAAAAAAATAGTCAATAATTAATCTGCTGTTATACAAAAGATAACATTAAAAACAGATCAATTATTGACTATTATAGTATTATTTCTTAATCAAGCCCAGCTCGATCAGTCTTTCATGTAAAAATTCCCCCGCTGTTGTATCTTCATACAATTTTGGATTGTTTTCATCTACGCAGTTTTCAAGTGCATTTAAAGACATGGCACTGATTGGGTGCATAAAGAAAGGAATTGAATATCTTGAAGTACTCCATAATTCTCTTGGAGGATTTACTACTCTGTGAATAGTAGACTTCAATTTGTTGTTGGTATGTCTTGAAAGCATATCTCCAACATTGATCATCAGCTCATCTGGCTCTGCAATAGCATCAATCCATTCTCCGTTGTGGTTCTGAACCTGAAGACCTTTACCCTGAGCGCCCATTAAAAGCGTAATAAGGTTGATGTCTCCGTGTGCTGCTGCTCTTACTGCATCATCCGGTTCTTCAGTGATTGGTGGATAATGAATAGGTCTTAAAATAGAATTTCCTTCTGCAATTTTATCATCAAAATAAAATTCATCCAGACCAAGGTGAATCGCTAAAGCTCTTAGCACATACTGGCCTGTTTTTTCAAGCATTTGGAATGCTTCTTTACCTACTTCATTGAATTTTGGAAGTTCATCAACGATGACATTATCAGGATACTCTGTTTTGTATTTTGAATCATCAGACAGGTATTGTCCGAAATGCCAAAATTCTTTTAAGTCTCCTCTTTTGAAACCTTTAGCAGTCTCTTTACCGAATCCTACATACCCTCTTTGGCCACCAATTCCTGGAATCTCATACTTGTGTTTCGTTTCCACTGGTTGTTCAAAAAAGTTTTTTACCTCTCCATACAATTCATCTACCAGGTTGTCATCAAGAAAGTGGCCTTTTAAGGCAACAAAACCAATTTCTTCATAAGCTTTTCCGATTTCATTTACAAATTTCTGTTTGCGTTCCGGGTTGCCCGAAAGGAAATCACGCAGGTCTACACTAGGTATTTTATCCATTTTTAGAAATTTACGAACAGCAAAATTACATTTTTTTTAAATTAAATGATTTTAAAATCATTTTTTATAAGTTAAATTTGCTGTATGAAAAAATATTCTTCTAAGAGAAGCATTCAGATACTTGCACATCTTCTTCAGCAGTATGGAATTTCAGACATTGTCATCTCACCGGGATCACGAAATGCTCCCTTAGCAATTCACTTTTCAGAAGTGGACGTTTTCAACTGTTTCAGTATTGTAGATGAAAGGAGTGCTGCATTTGTAGCAATGGGGATGGCTAAGAGTGAGAAAAAGCCGGTAGCAATTACCTGTACCAGCGGTTCTGCAGTAGTCAATTATTACCCGGCAGTTACAGAAGCTTTTTATCAGAATATTCCCCTTTTGGTGTTAACTGCTGACCGGCCAACGGATTTTATTGATATTTTCGATGGACAGACAATCAGGCAGAAAGATGTTTTTCACCAGCATTCTTACGGTGATTTCCAGCTTTTGGAAGACAGTAAGGAAAATGCAGAAGATATTAATTTCGATATTATTAAAAAAGCCATCGAGCTTTGTTTTGAAAAGCAAGGTCCGGTCCATATCAATATACCTTTAGAAGAGCCTTTATATGAGTTGGTTTCAGAACTTCCGGCTTTTCCTTCTGTTGAAAAAACAATCAGGCGTAAAGAATATGAAATTCCTTCCCATCTGATTGCCGGATGGCATACCTCTCAAAGGATCATGTTGCTGGTTGGTACCAGGGATTATAGTCCTGAATTGGAAAACCAATTGACTCAGCTGGTGAAAAACCATTCGGTAGTGGTTTTAAGTGAAGCCAATTCGAATTTGCATCATGAAAAATTCTTCAGACATATTGACCGCCTGATCTTTAACTTTACAGAAGAGGATTATAAGACTTATGCTCCGGATCTATTGATTACTGTGGGACAAAATGTAGTTTCTAAAAAAGTAAAACAGTTTTTGAGAAGTGCCCGTCCAAAGCAGCATTGGCACCTGGATGAAGTGTGGCAGCCGGATACCTATTTCTCACTGACAGAAAAAATTGAAGTTAAGCCTGAAGTTTTCTTTTCAAAATTGCTCAATTTCATTAATCTGGAACCAAGACCTTACTTCAACCTATGGGATGTGTTGAGAGATAAAAAAGATGCAAAGCATCAGCAGTTTTTAAATACTGTTGGATTTTCTGATTTTTACTTTTTCAATAAAGCTTCACAGTCAATTCCTGAGAATTATAATATTCATTTCAGTAATTCTTCGGCCATCAGGTATGCTCAGCTGTTTGATTTTGGTAAGAGGAAAATGTATTGCAACAGGGGAACCAGTGGCATTGATGGGTCTACCTCTACAGCAATGGGTTTTGCAATCAAAAATGAGAATCCTACATTGTTGATTACCGGAGATTTAGGGTTCTTCTATGATATCAATGGCCTTTGGAATCAATATATTCCACCGTTTGTAAGAATTATGATCTTTAATAACGGGGAAGGAAATATCTTTAAAATTATTCCGGGTCCGGGAAATGCCAATCCCAATACTTTGGATGAGTTTATCGCGACTAAGCACCGTAAAAATGCAGAATATTTAGCTAAACATTTTGGATTCTCATATATCAGAGTGGAAGATGAGCTGACATTAGACCGTGTGCTGGAGAATTTCTTTAAGCCGGATGCACAGCCAAAAATCCTGGAAGTAAATACCCACGGGAAAAACAGTGCAGATGTATTGAAGGACTATTTTAGTTTTCTTAAATAAAATTAAAGATCCAGGTATTCTTCATTTCCCGGCAGATTCATAATTCTGTCAATAGGATAAATAAACATATCATCGAAATCATTTAAAGCATTAATGATTTGGAAATGCGTGAATTGCTTTATATTTTGTAGAGTGATTTCCGCTTCTTTGATTTTTTTCTGCTTTAAAAGATGTTGTCTTTGTACCCCGTTTAAAAGGTAGGTGCTTGGGGTAAACCATTCCTTGCCTTTTAAAAATAAAAGATTGGAAAAAGAAGTATCGGTGATATGGTTGTTTTTAATGATAATGATTTCCTCAGCTTTAGATTTCATCTTCATTTTATCAAGCTCTTTCCGGTCTTCAAACTTAAAAGAATAATCGAAGCTGTTGTTTTCTACCAGCTGAAAATCATGTATTTCAGGAATCGCATACGGAATCATCTGAGTCCGGACTCTTTTATCCAGATCATAAGAAACCCTGAGCTTAAATAAGCCGTCTTCATCATGATGGAGATTTTTGTAAATTTTGACCAGGTCAATAGGGTCTTCTTTCCCAAAGTGGGAAAAAGTTTGATTAACACGCTTTTGATGTAGGTCCGATAGAAAAATTTCCTGATCTTCTACTTTAATACTTTCAATGAATTGGGACATAAATTTTGTTTTTCATTTCCTGATATTCGTCTTCTAATTTACTCATGTGTGTGATACCGCCTCCGCTTTTGAAGTAAAGTTGCTCTCCTTCTTTTTCAATAAAGCGTATCATCACACAACTGTCAACATTTTCGCCGTCAAACCAGCCGCAAACTCCCGTATAATATCCTCTGTCATATCCTTCTGCTTCCAGAATGATTTCCAGGGTTTTGGGTTTTGGAGCACCCAGAATTGATCCTGCAGGAAGCAATTTTTGCATTACACTTCCCAGCTTTCCATTAAATTCAGGTTTTAAGGTTCCTGAAATTTCAGAACTCATGGCGTACAGGTCTTTCTGCTGAGTTTTAATAAAATCAATATGCTGAAACTGATCTACCTTCACATCATCTGCCACCATGCTCAGATCATTACGGAGAAGATCCACCACAGTATAGTGTTCTGCCTTCTCCTTTTTATCATTTTTTAAAATTTCTGCGGCGTTTTCTACAGAAGCATCAATAGTGCCTTTCATGGGAAAGGTCAAAATTTTACCATCAATAATCTTGACAAAAGTTTCTGGAGAAAAAAATACAAAAAAATCTTTATAAAAAACTTTATACTTTGCATTTGAGTGATAAAAAATTTCTTTTAGGCTTAAATTGGTCTGGATTTTAGTTTTTCTGGTGTAATTTACCAAATAAGAATTTCCCAGACGAATATTTTTTTGAACTTTTTCAAAGCCTATTTTAAAGCTTTCCTGTGTTTCAGGAAATGATTTCCATTCAATTTTCTTGGGTAATTCCTGTTTATTTTTTATAGTTGAAAAATGTTGAAAATCAATAAGTAAGCCTGATTTTTCTATTTCGTCTTCTTTATATATTTCGACATTCTCAGACAGGAAGTCGATAACGAAAAAATAAGGAACTTTCTGAAGAGAAAGCTCATCCATTTCTAGAAATTTTTGATGATTCACTGAAAACATTCGGCAAAAATACTTATTGATGTTTACTTTTGCATAAAATTTTTATGATGCAGAATAAATATCCTCAGAAACCGGGACTAGATTTTATATTGAAGCAGGCTTTTTTTTATTGGAATAAAACTCTTTTATTTCAGCTGATGTTTTCGATCTTTTATTTTGGGATTTTCCTTTCGGTACTTTTTTTCTTTGATTCAAGATATGCTATTCTAAGCCAATATGCAGAGGCTGCGAAGTATGCAAAAGACGGAATGGAGATATATTCCGCACAGTTGGCAAAAATGATGTCCAATGATGGATTTCAAAAATTTTCGTGGGCTATCATAGGAACTACTATTTTTCTCTATCCCCTGAATCTAGGGTTTTATCAGATTTACAGAAAGCTTGATCTTAATGAAAAACCGGAATTAAAGGATTTGCTTGTTGGATATAACGGCATTAATTTTTTTAAATATATAGGATATTATATTTTTTGGTTCTTTGTATTTGCCTATACTTTTCAGACCATTATTTTGGGAATCATCTGGGTGCTTATTACGCTGTTTGTAGCCCCGATAATGTTCTTTACCGATAAAAGGATTTTTGAAGCGATTTCTTTAAATCTTAAAGCACTGAGAATGTATTTTCTTGAGATATTCGTATGTGCTATAGTGGCTGTCCTTTTCAAATACATCGGATTCACTTTGTTTTTTGTAGGAGGTCTTTTTACTTTTCCTTTTTGGAATGCAATGATTTATTCTCTTTATAAAACAGCTTTTTCTGAGCAAAAGTAAATTTCAATAGAGTTTAATGTGGTTTTTTTATCAAAAAAAGTTAAATTTGGTAAAAACCATTAAAATATTAAACTATGTCTGAATTTAACGAATTTGATCAACAAGGCTCTGTACCGAATAGGGATACAGGATCAATAATTTCACATGCATTTGAAATGTATAAGGGGGTTTTCGGCTATGGAATTGTCGCGATGATAATTTATCTTGTCGGAGGATACATCATACAAACACTTACAGGATTTAATTCTGCTTCCATGATGGAAGAAATGAGAAGTTCAGGAGGTGACTTCAGTTACTGGAATGCTCCCGGCCTTCCGATGTATATGACATTCTCCGGTATTTTTGGTATTTTATTAGCTCCTTTATATGTGGGGTTAATCTACATTGTTAATAAATTCAATACTAAAAGCCAGATTGAGTTTTCAGATCTGTTTATAGGATATCGTCAGAATTTTGTAAATATATTGATTTACAGTATTCTGTCAGGAATTATTTCTTCTGTTGCAGCAGCATTATGTTTCTTTCCGCTTATTTTTGTTTATCCGTTTCTTTTACTAGGATATCCAATTTTATTATTTGAGAATGCTTCAGCTACTGAGGCTTTAGGAAAGTCTTTCAATATCGCAAAAGAGAATTATGCTGTTTTCCTATTGGTAACACTTTTAGGAGGGATTATTTCTTTTGCAGGGATTCTTCTTTGTGGAATTGGAATTATTTTGACGGCTCCATTTATGATGGTTGTGATGTACTCTGCGTATTGTGCATTCCTTGGAAAACCGAGACAAATCATGTATAAGCAGCAATAAAAACAGGAGTAATTAATGATAAATAAAGACAAACAAATAAGCGGTGTTGCTATAAAGCAGGTCTTCTTACTGGTGATCATTGTGGTGCTGGCAGGCTTAATCTGTTTCAATCTTGCATTATTTATACCTTCTGTTTTAGGTGCTATTACGATTTATGTCGTTTGCAGAAAATATAACTTTTACCTACAGGAAGAGAAAAAATGGAAGCCTTCACTTGCCGCATTTGCATTGATGTTTGCCAGTCTTATTATTCTGATTTTACCCATCTATTTTATTGCAGACCTGATTATAGATAAATTGGGAAATGCACAGGCTTATATGGCTAAATTCAATGTGTTTTTAGATAAAATACACTCGTATATTTACTCAAAAACCAACTTTGATATTCTTAGCCAGGATAATATGAACAAGCTGAAGAATTCTGTTGGAAAAGTTTCAACTTCTGCACTTAGCGGGACGTTTAATACCTTGACAGTAGTAATGTCTATGTATTTTATCCTGTACTTCATGTTGGAGAAGCCCAGGTTATTTGAAAAAATTCTTACCTCTTCAGCCCCTTTAAAAAGAGCTAATATATCTTTAATAGGCGAGAAAATGCGCAAGCTGATTATGGCCAATGCTATTGGTATTCCTGTAGTGGCTATAGGACAGGGGATCGTTTCGCTGATTGGATATCTTATATTTGGTGCACCGGGTGCTGTCTTGCTTTTTGCCCTGACAGCTGCCGCCTCAGTAATTCCTGTAGTGGGAACGGCTATAGTGTATGTTCCGGTGTGTATCTTTATGATTGCTGAAGGAAATACGGCACAGGGACTTGGGTTGGCTATTTACTGCGTAGTAGTGGTAGGGCTTACAGATAACCTTCTTCGCTTTACCCTTTTGAAAAAACTGGAAAACATTCATCCTTTAAATACCGTATTTGGAATTATTATGGGAATGAATCTTTTTGGCTTTATGGGGCTTATTTTTGGACCCATTCTGATTTCGCTTACCTTACTTCTGGTTCAGGTATATAGAAATGAATTTTCGGACGAAGATACACCTCCGGATCTGGAAATACCTGATCAGGGAATAAAAGAGAATAAATTAATTTAATAAGTGAAAATTTGGAAGGAGTAAATTCAGAAATACTAAAAGAAATCTGTGTAGTAAAAATGCCTTTCGGAAAATATGAAGGGACCATTCTCGCTGATCTTCCGATAAGCTATCTTGAATGGTTTAACAGGACCGGAATGCCTAAAGGAAAACTAGGAATGCAGCTCTCAACCGTTTATGAAATCAAACTGAATGGATTGACGGATCTTTTGATTCCAATCAGGGCAGCGGTGAGAAATGGAAGATAATACACGCAGATCATAAGATAAACTTACGGCGGCATCAGAGATGCCGCCGTAAGTTTTTATATAAATATTGTCCGATTCAGGCTAATTAGCTTTTTAAAGCTGCGATCTCATCCCTCAATTTGGCTGCCTTGATAAAGTCAAGGTTTTTAGCTGCTGCTTCCATTTCTTTTTGTTTCTGACCGATCATTTTTTCTATATCCTCCCCTGCATAGCTGGCTTTTACTTCGGCTACTTTCTGCAGAATTTCTTTCTGGGTATATTTTTCATCTGGGAAGTCTTTGCTTCTTCCTACAAGATTTTCAGATATTTTTTTGTTTAAGGCTGTTGGCTTAAGTCCATGGTCGTCATTATACTGCATCTGTTTTGCGCGGCGGTATTCGGTTTCATCCAAAGTAGCCTGCATGGATTTGGTGATTTTGTCAGCATACATAATGGCTTTTCCATTAATATTTCTTGCGGCACGTCCTACCGTTTGTATCATTGATCTTCGGCTTCTCAACATCCCTTCTTTGTCGGCATCAAGAATAGCGACCAATGAAACCTCGGGTAGATCTAAACCTTCTCTCAATAGATTGACACCAATCAAAACATCAAAAAGGCCTAAACGCAGATCCTGCATAATCTGGATACGCTCCAGGGTCTCAACATCAGAGTGGATATATCTTGTTCTGATTCCAAATTTTACAAAGTACTTAGTGAGCTCCTCTGCCATTTTCTTGGTGAGCGTTGTCACCAGTACTCTTTCATCAGCATCAGCTCTTTTCTGGATTTCTTCCATTAAATCATCAATCTGATTGAGGCTGGGTCTTACTTCAATAATAGGGTCAAGAAGTCCTGTGGGACGGATGATCTGTTCAATATAGGCTCCTCCGGTTTTTTCTAATTCATAGTCTGCAGGAGTCGCAGAAACATAAACCACCTGATTTTGTATTGCTTCAAATTCCTCAAACTTCAACGGCCTGTTATCCATTGCTGCAGGTAATCTGAAGCCGTATTCTACTAATGATTCTTTTCTGCTGCGGTCACCTCCATACATGGCATGAACCTGTGGTACAGTAACGTGGCTTTCATCAATAACCATTAAAAAGTCTTTTGGAAAATAATCAATCAGGCAGAAAGGTCTTGTTCCCGGAAGCCTGCCGTCCAGATATCTTGAGTAATTTTCGATTCCTGAGCAATAGCCAAGTTCTTTAATCATTTCAAGATCCAGTTCGGTTCTTTCTTGTAGTCTCTTAGCTTCCAAAGGTTTTCCGATAGAACTGAAAAAGTCTACCTGTTTTACCATATCATCCTGGATATCCTTGATCGCTCCGTTTAATGTTTCTTTAGAAGTCACAAAAAGGTTGGCAGGATAGATCTGAATCTGTTCAAAATTGGAATCTACATTTCCGGTTACAGGATCAAAACTCTGGATTTTTTCAATTTCATCACCAAAGAACTGTATTCTAAGCGCATTGTCGGCATAAGCAGGAAAGACATCTATGACATCGCCTTTCACGCGGAATGTTCCTCTTTGGAATTCATTTAAGGTTCTGGCATATAATGCACTTACCAAAGAATGTAAAAGGGCAGTTCGGGTTACTTTTTCACCAATTGCTATGGAAATTAATGATTTGTGAAATTCTGTGGGATTTCCAATACCGTAAATACAGGAAACGGATGCTACAATCAAAACATCTCTTCTCCCGGAAAGCAGGCTGGCGGTAGCAGAAAGACGTAATTTTTCAACTTCCTCATTAATACTCAGGTCTTTTTCAATATACGTTCCCGTAGTAGCAATATATGCTTCCGGCTGATAATAATCATAGTAACTGACAAAATATTCAACAGCATTTTCAGGAAAGAATTCTTTAAATTCCATGAAAAGCTGGGCGGCCAGCGTTTTATTGTGAGCCAGTACTAAAGTAGGCCTTTGTACATTTTGTACCAGATTGGCTACTGTAAAGGTTTTTCCTGAGCCCGTTACCCCAAGGAGAGTTTGGTATTTCTCACCGATATTGATTCCCTCGGTAAGTTTTTCGATAGCCTGTGGCTGATCTCCGGTAGGTTTATATTCTGATTGAAGCTTAAAATCCATAGAAAAGAATGTATACAACAAAAATACGAAAGAAATTATTAGACAGGATAAAGTTTTGAAGACGAATGTCTTGATTGTAAAATTTTAACTTATTGGTGATCTTTCGTTTCTTTTCTTATTTGAGAGTATGCTTATGAACAAAAGATGCTTTCTGAGTTTCTGACCAGCTTGTCTCTCCTTAAGTATTTCCCAAAAAAAAGCGCTAAATATATAGCGCTTGTATGTTATGGTTTTGAAAAAGAGAGCGTGGCAGGGAGTTTCACTACTGCTGCTATGGCTTTTCCATTTTGAGTGCCGGGCGTCCAGGTTACTTCATTACCTATGGTGGTGACAGCTTTAAAAAGCTCATTGTTAAACATTTCATTATCGCCTGAAGTGGTTACTTTGGTGGTTTTTCCATTTTCATCAATGTAAATATAAGCAACTGACTTAATGACTCCTTTTAACGTTTCCATTTTACTTATATCCATAGTGTTGACTACTTTTGCGCGAAGGGCCTGATGTCCTCCAGGGTATTGCGGCTCTACATTATGATCATTGGAATTTGAAGTTTTCTCGGTTAGTGTGTTTTTATCCTCGTTGCTTTCTGCTACAGTTTTCTTTTTGGGTGATAAGGTGTCTGCTTTGGTTTTGAAACTTTCCTTTTGAAGTTCTGTTACTGGAAGTGGTTTCTCATTTTTAACACCTTCATCAGAAGAATATATGGCTTTATCTATATGCTGTGGCAGGACATTTTTTGAGGGTTGTAGCTGTTGGGGCTCTGTATTTGCTCCAATAGGATTATTGGCATAGGTTTTTGATGTGAATACCATAAAAGCGGCCATAAAAACAGGTATACTTGCAGCTTTTTTAAATAGAATCAGTTTAGATTTTTTAGTGGTCATCATAATAAAACGTTTTTTGGTGTTGTTAAAATTAAAAGAATGGGTCAATGCTGGATTTTGACTGCTGATAATTTCATCTAAAATTAAAGCCTGATAGCTTTTAACGTTGAAATTATTTTTTAAAACAGCCTCATCTGCTAGAAATTCATGGTTGGTAAGCATTGCTTTTTTATAGAGGAAAAGAACCGGATTAAACCAGGTGAATATTTTTACTATTTCCATACATGCAATGTCAATACTGTGTTTCTGATCGATATGACTCTTTTCATGCAAAAAGATTCTTGAATCAATGATATTGCCGGTGATATAGTTTTCTCCTAAATAAATAGTATTCCAGAAGCTGAATGGAGAAATCCTTTTTTCAGTAGATACAATATGGTAATTCAAATACGTGATTCTTTTTCCTTTTATTTTTTTTATGGCCCGGATAGCCAGAATACTTCTGACCAGTAGAAAAGCAGTGATGACTCCATAAAGGATCCATGCGATAGTCATCCCGTCAAAAGAGCTTTCCCCGGATGGTGTCAGAATGATCTGCTGTGCCGTTTCTTCAAACGTCAGCGAAGCTGTTTTTTCTGGTTTTGGAAGCGCTGTTGTAATTGAAATAAAAGGGACTGTATAAGAAAACGCTAGGGAGAACAGTAAATAAAACCTGTTGAATCCGTACATTTTTTCTTTTTCCAAAAACAAGTAATAGATTGCGATCAATAGGGAAGAGCAAATCATTATTTTTAGAACTATAGCAATCATTTTTCTAGTCTTTTATCTGTTGATCTATTATTTCACGAAGTTCTTTCAGCTGTTTTTGGCTAAGTTTGGCATTCGAAGTAAAAAAAGAGGCAAACTGTGTCACCGAGCTGTTGAAAAAACGGTCAATCATGGAAGTCATTTCTTCCTTGAAATATTCCCCTTTCTCTACTTTTGGATAGTATTCACGGGAATTTCCATAGAGTGTATACCCTACCAAATCTTTATTCTGCATTCTTTTCAGCAGTGTGGCAACAGTGGTTGCAGCCGGTTTGGGTTCAGGATAAGAATCTAAAATATCTTTCATGAAAATCTTCTTTTTTTCCCAAAGAATTTCCATAAGAGCTTTTTCTGAATCAGTTAGTTTTATTTCTTTCATTCTACAATGTTGTAATTTGTTCTACAAATGTAGAATAAAAATTTTACTGTGCAAATTTTATGGCATTATTTTTCCATTCATTCTCATTAATTAATCCATAATATCATGAAAATCAATCAATTTTATATCCCTCTGCTTAGTGTTTTTTTTATTTTGTCTTCGTGTAAGAAGGCTAATGTGAATGCTCAGCAGGTAGGAACAGATGGCAGTGTAGAAACGGAAAGTCCTAATTCAGACTATAAACCTGCATTTAAAGGACAGACGAGGATTAAAGCCATAAAAACAACAACTCCTTATCATGTTGAAATGGTAAATAAAGACCTTGGAAGACCATGGGGCATCATCAATCTGCCGGACGGAAAATTTCTCATTACAGATAAAAGAGGCTATATGAATGTCGTTTCACGAGACGGGAAGAAGGTTTCTAAAGTAGAAGGATTTCCGAAAGTAGATTCAAAAGGGCAGGGAGGAATGCTGGATGTTGCTCTTGATCCGGATTTTAAAACCAATAATATCATTTATTTCAGTTTTTCAGAACCGTTTGGAAAGGGAAATCTTACCTCTGTAGCAAAAGGCAGGCTGTCCGGAGATCTAAAAACGGTTTCTGATGTTAAGGTGATTTTCAGAGCAGAGCCTTCTTATGATGGGGATAAGCATTATGGAAGCAGACTGGCATTCGATAAAGATGGATTTTTATTTGTAAGTACGGGTGAAAGGTCAGATAGGGAGACAAGGGTTTATGCTCAAAAAACAGATAATTATTTGGGGAAAATATTAAAAATTACCAAAGATGGAAAACCGGCTCCCGGAAATCCGTTTATAGGTAAACAGGGCTACAAACCTGAAATTTACGCGTATGGTATCAGAAATCCACAGGGAATGGCCATTGATCCGAACGGAACATTATGGGATGTTGAAATGGGGCCGCGTGGTGGAGATGAAATAAACCTTATACAGCCCGGTAAAAATTATGGCTGGGGAGATGTAACTTATGGGATTGAGTATTCCGGGCAAAAAGTTGGGGAAGGAATTACACAGAGAGAAGGTACGGAACAGCCGGTTTATTATTGGGACCCTGTGATTTCTCCCAGTGGTATCACTTTTTATACAGGAAATATTGAAGAATGGAAAGGAAATTTATTTATAGGATGTCTGAGTGGAGAACACATCAACAGAATAGTAATGAAAGATAATAAAGTGGTAGGTGAAGAACGTCTTCTGGCGGATCAGAAAGAACGGTTCAGGGATGTTTTGGATGGAATGGATGGTAATCTATACGGAGTGACAGACAGTGGAAAGCTCTATAAAATTTCAAAAAAATAAAACAAAAACTCCTGAAGCTGTTTCAGGAGTTTTGTTTGTTTGTATGTCGGAAGCAGAAAGTTCTGAATGTTTTAGGTGAACTTATGAATGAGGAGCTGTTGCAAGTATGTGGCTATACGCTATTCACTAACTTACCATCTCCTTACTTTTAACCGCTGTTAAAACTTAAAATTAAGTCGGGCAAAAATCTGTCTTCCCGCAAATCCCATTTGCACAGGATCAAAAATTCCTCCGGCTTCAGTATTTCCGCTTGTTACGTGAGCAGATTGTAATGTAGGATATCTGTTAAATACATTTTTGCTTCCTAAAGTCAGATTGATGCTGTTAGAGAATTCATAACCGAACGATAAATCAGTGGTTACTTTAGGGTTGTATACCTGTTCCGAATCATCATAGCCGATTAGGGTTACCTTATCAAATCTTACCATCTGAAGATTAACATTGAATTTGCTGATTTTATAGTTGAGGTTTAAATTAACTTTTGTTTTCGGTGCAGAAGCAAGAATGAAAGCTCTTTCTCTGGGACTTAAATAAGTGTCTTCTTTGCCTTTCAGTTGTTCAGAAGTATTCACCTGGGTAATCTCCATATCATTATAATTTCCGGCTAAAGTAGCTGTCAGTTTTCCTGGCCCCAGATTTTCACTGTAGCTTAATATGACATCAATACCTTTAGTTCTGGTATCTATAGCATTAGAAAAGAATTGAACCTGGTCTATAAAAGGATATTGTTGTTGAAGTTCTGTCGGAAGTTCTGCTCTGGGAAAATAACCGGTCAAAACGATTCTGTTTTTTACACTGATATAGTATCCATCCACGGTTGCCGTAAATTTTCCGGTATTGAATGTAAATCCTGCGCTTCCATTTACAGAAGTTTCCTGCTTAAGTTGATCAATTCCCAGTTTATTGGCCAGATCACTATCATTGGAAGCCAGTTGTATGGTGACCAACTGTCCACCCTGAAAGTTGGTAAACTGTTGGCTGTAGTATTTCTGTGCTAAAGAAGGAGCTCTAAAGCCTGTAGAAACGGATCCACGAAAAGCAAATTGTGGGGTGATGGCATAACGAGTGGCAAATTTACCATTTAATGTACTTCCAAAATCACTGTAATTCTCAAATCTTCCTGCTACACTGATCATCCATTTATCCGTTACATCAAGCTCGGTATCAAGATAGGCAGCAAAATTGTTTCTGTTTTTACCTAAATCAATAGAATAGCCGGGAAATCCTTGTGAACCTCCTGGCCGGTAACGTACAGGACTGGAGCCAGGAACTGTTACCCATAAATTTTGAGGGGTATCTGCTGTAACTACATTTCCGTTGATATCATACATTGCGTAGGAAGCCTCTTCACCTTTTATAATATCAAATTTTTCATATCTGAATTCAGATCCGAACGCTATATTAAGTCCCTTCAGAACTTTAAATTGTCTAACGGCGTTAAAACCTGTTGTGTTTTGCAAAAGAGAGTGTCCTCCTGCATTAAAGCTAGTGGGAGATTTTGCACCTAGAGTTGCATTAAGAGTTTGATCGATTTGATAAGTAAATCTGTTATTCCCAAATGCATTATAAAAGTCTATGTCCCAATTTTCGATGTTGAATTTCAATCCATTATCAAACGTGAAATCCGTGATGCTTGTATCTTCAATAGGATTGAATCCATTTGGATAAATGGCAGGGATATTTTTGTCATCGTCCGCCGTTCTTGTCCATGCATAGGCTTTTGTATTTCTATGAGAAAACCCTTGACGAGAATAGAACTTCAAGCCATCAGATAATGGCAATTCGATATTTCCAAAAAAGTATATATTTTGAGCTTTCGCATCTCCAAAGCGTTGTCTTGGAGCGGGCTGAGGGTCGTTGTAAATATCCGGATTTGCATTTCTTATGGCATAATCTTTATTGATAAATTCTGCAGTGAAATTTCCGAAGCCTCCTTTTGAGCCTATTTTTGTTCCTAAGTTTCCATTAAAATTGAAGGTGGTCCCATCAATTTTATGGTCTGAGACTACATCATTATTTCCAGGGCTTTTAAAGAGGTTCATTCCGTAAAAAGCATTCCCTTCAAAACCTTTATCGCGATCATTAAGAATTACATTGATAACCCCTGCTATAGCATCAGAACCATATTGTGCAGAAGCTCCGTCACGCAGAACTTCTACTCTTTTAATAGCCCCGATCGGAATGGTGTTCATATCATATCCTGTATTTCCTCTTCCTTTGGTTCCGAAAAGATTGATTAGCGAAGACTGATGGTATCTTTTTCCATTGAGTAATAGCAGGGTTTGATCAGGGCCCAACCCTCTTAAAGTAGCAGGGTCTACCGCATCAGCGCCATCCGATCCGGATTGTTTATTGGAATTAAAAGAAGGTGCGGCAAACTGCAGCAGCTGGTTGACTTCTACCTGACCTGTTGCCTGGCTTACCTGCTTAATGTCAATGACGTCTATGGGAACAGGCGTGTTGATGACCGTTCTTTTTTTATTCCGACTTCCGGTAATGGCAACTTCCTCTATTTTTGACTCCTTGGCAATAGTATCATGTACTTGCTGAGCATAAGATAATGAAGAAGCACTAAGAAAAATGACGCTGATGTATTTTATTTTCATATTTGAGACTTTGGTTGGTGATTGTCTCAAAATTATTAATTTTTATTTTTAAATCAGTATTAAAATTGAATATTCGTTATGAATATTTTAAATTTATTGAATTCTGTATTGGTTTTAGAAAAAAAAATAACTTATTATTAATTTTTAATGAATATTTTTAATATTAAAAGCTTTTTATTATTCTATTCAGTCCTTCTTCCAGGATTTCTTGTGAAGTAGAGAAACAGATCCTGATATGTCCTTCTGCTCCTTTTCCGAACCATCTTTCTGAACCCGGTACAATAGCTACTTTACCTTGATCGAGAACATGTTTGGCAAATTCATCGCTGGACATTCCGTTTTTAATTTGGGGAAATAAAACAAAAGTAGCTTCGGGTAGATGAGGTTGCAGAACCTCAGAGCTGCTCAATATTTGGAAAGCAAGATCCCTGTTATTCTGTAAATGTGTCAAAAATTCCCTGTACCAGGGCTTTGCTTTTTCCAGGGCTACACTTGCCGCAATCTGTGATAATGTACAAACCCCTTCTATGGTTGAGTTGAAATTTGATTTTTCTACAAAATCTTCAAAGACATCCTGATCATTGCATAAAACAGCCCCAATTCTGAGCCCTGCAATACCAAATGATTTTGAAAATCCATATACTGTAAAACTTTTTTTCTTTGCTTCTTCTGAGACGGATGAATAGGTGTGAAAATCTTTGTGGTCATAGACGATATCGCTCCATATCTCATCACTCATCACCCATAGGTTATGAGCAGAAGCAATTTCAGAAATCTTTTTTAGCGTCTCTTTGGAATATACCTTTCCGAGTGGGTTATGGGGATTGCATATACTGATAAGTTTGGTTTTTGGGGTAATCAGTGATGTCATTTTTTCAAAATCAATAGCTCCGGTTACGGTATCTACAGGGCACAATACAGCCTTTCCACCCACTGCTTCCACGGATTTTTTAAATAGAAAATCTACAGGATCCAGGATAATAGCTTCTTCTCCCGGTTTCAGAACATAGGAGGCAATTAAAAACATCCCCTGAGCTGCGCTGTTGACGGCAAGCACGTTTTCGGGCGTGAAATTTCCAAATTTCTCTGTATTGAAATGCTCTGCTACATTCTTTTTAAACTCCGGAAGGCCGGAAAAAGGGCCATAGCTCAGATAGCCATCTTTAATGTATTCAATGATACCCTGTTCAATTTCAGGAGCTGTTCTGAAATCCGGATCCGCTGCGGTCAAAGGAATAATTCCATCTTCCAGGGTTGCCCATCTTCCGTTGTAGGCTTTTCTTTTCAGAGCTTCAAAATTGATATCGTTATTGGTGAACATATTTTTATTTATAAGAGATTGGTAAAATGTTTTTAGAATGTTGGTCTAGCGGAAGTAAAAACTGATTAAGTAAAGCCCTTCCGTTGGCAATATGGACTTCAATTTCCGGCTTTCTTTCTGCTTCATATTTTTGGAAGGCCTCACCTGTGTTTTCTTCCTCAATTAAGTGTTTAGTCAAAGTGAACGAGTCCTTTAGTGCTGAGGTAACTCCTTGGCTTGTAAACGGGATGAGTGGGTGTGCGGCATCTCCGATAAAGACAACATTATCCTGATAAAAAGGATTAAGTTCCTCCAATTCATATACTTGCCATAAATGGGCGTTTTTATAACTGGATTCTTTGATAATAGATGAGACTAAAGGGCTCCAGTCCTTAAAAAGTTCAGTCATGTATTTTTTTAGACTGCCCATGGAGCATTCTTCACTGATCTTGTATTTTTCACTGTCAAATTGTGAATACCATAGAATAGAATCTGCAGAAAGTTTGAGGATTCCGAATGTCAGTCCGCCCTCTTCAAGGTGGAATTTCATAAAGTTGTTTTCAATGCAGGCTGCTATTTTTTTGTTTTGAATGATGTTGACAATTTCGTTTTCTCTTACAAGTCTCAATTTTTCATTCTTAAAAATCTCCCTTCTGATGCGGCTTCTGGAACCATCACTAATAATAGCAATGTCTGAATCGATATCAGTGCCATCAGGAAGTTGGAGTTTTCCTTTTTCGTCATAAGTTAACGTTTTTTCATACGTTATTTTGTCAGGAGAAATATTTTGAGTTAAAATATTGATTAATGCATGTCTGGAAATCACAAAAACATCATTAAGATCTTTTTCGGCAAGAATTTTTCCTTTGTGAGAGTATTGTATGTATTTTTTTAGAAAATTCCCATGGTTGAAAAGGAGTTTGGGGTCTATAATCTGTGAAAGATATTCAATTCCCTCTTGTGGGAGTAGGAATCCGTGACCTGCTAAATCTTCTTTTTTCCTTCTTTCATAAATATGATAATCAATATTGTGCTTTTCTAAGTAATTCGCCATGCTTAAGCCGGAAATACCAGCACCCACGACAGCAATTTTCTTCATTTCGGAATAACGGATTTTTCAGTTGGTGTTTAATTACTTTTCGCAATCTATTTTTAGATAGGTGCAAATGTAAATCAAAAACATTCATGATTTGAGAAAAATAAAGTAATTTAATTTTGAATTTGAGAAAAATAAAATGAAAAGCATAATACTTTATTTCTTTTAAGTCAAACATTTTCATTTGTTTATGTGAAAAATGGACGATTATCCGGATAATAAAAAAACCGGAAGAAATTCCGGTTTTGTTTTTATGCTTTTTCAAGGTGAACTGAAATATTTTTTTAGTTTTTGATTTAAATTGAATTTCAATTATATGTTGAATTATTTAGATATTTATTATCTAAATAAGCTAATTCGTAAACAATTTTCATTCATTTAAAAAAAATTGTAGTTTTGGAGAAATTATTCTAATCCAGTGAATAGAGTAGTTTCACTTAATTTTAAAAACAAGGAAATATGTATTGGGCAAAGCTTCAAGCAACAACTATTAGGGAAAGAGTTTTTGATGCATTAAATAAAAATTTAAACTATAATACCGAACTTATTCTTGGTCTTCCGGGAACTTATCTGGATCAGGGGCAATTTTATAATTTTCCATTCTTAAAAGAAGCTGCGTTTCTTTCGGTTTTAGTAAATAACCCCAATCATATTGGTTGTCATACTTATAGTGAAGGAGAAAAATATTTTTCCGGTACGCAGCAACTTGAAATAGATCTTCTCAGGATTTGTGCCGTTGAGATTTTGGGTGCTGAAGAATCTGGTTATGATGGATATGTGGCTCCTGGAGGTACAGAGGCAAATATTCAGGCACAATGGATGTATCGAAACTATTTTATGCAAAACGAGAATGCCAAAGCGAAAGAAATAGGTGTTATATTCTCGGAAGATGCCCATTATTCAGTTTATAAAGGATCTAATTTGTTGGGTATTCATCCAATTACTGTGAAGGTAGAGCATGATACCAGAGAAATTTTGTTAGATGATCTTAATAAGAAGCTGGAAGAAGCTTATAATAAAGGAATTCGATACTTAATTATACATCTTTCAATGGGGACTACTATATTTGGCAGTGTAGATTCTCCGGAACCTGTCCTGAAATTGGTGAAGCAATATTTTAAACATTACTTTGTGCATGTTGATGCAGCCTTTGGAGGGTTTATCTATCCCTTTTCTTCACAAAAGAAAGACTTGAGTTTTGAAAATCCTGAGATCAGCTCGATTACTATTGATGGACATAAGATGTTGCAGTCTCCTTATGGGACGGGTGTTTTTTTATGTAGAAAATCATTAATTGAATATGTACAGACGCCGGAAGCATCTTATGTATATGGATCTGATTTTACTCTTTGTGGAAGCCGTTCGGGTGCTAATGCAATCTCCATGTGGATGATACTGATGACCCATGGGTCTGAAGGTTGGTCGCGTATCATACAGGAGTTGATAGATCGTGCAGATTATCTATGCAATGCTCTGAATGAGATGGGAATTAAATATTATAGAAATCCTGACATGAATATTATTACGATTGATGCTAATGAAATATCTGAAGGCATTGCAGAAAAATATTATCTTGTGGCAGATAATTATTTAAAGCCACAATGGAGAAAGGTGGTGGTAATGGCACATGTTAAAAAAGAAATGATAGATCTTTTTTTACTTGATTTAAAAAAAGAGCGAGAAGTTTTGATTAGTAAGTAAATGCTATTCAGCTGCTTTAAATATATTGGTGTCATCTGCAGAATTAAACCCAGCTACACCGCCACTTACTGCAAACTTCATTGCCGAAGCTGCATTCATTCCTACTACAGGTTTGATGTTTTTTTCCTCAGTCACAATTACCCAGCCCGAAATAGCATACGAGTGGGGAAGATATACTGCAACATAGTTATGCTTATCAACGTCTGACATTTCTTTTTGGGTTAGAAAGCCAATTCTCCATATTTCAGGATTTTCGTTGGTTTTCACCCACACAGGATCGTTGAATTTTTTCTTGTCGCCCACAAATGAAGACATGACATCTTTTGTGGGGGTGTAAATGTGTTTTACACCTGGAGTTTTCTCCAGTAAACTGTCCATGGTGTCAAAGAAGAACCTTCCTACCACGAATTTATTTCCTAAATAGCCCAGAATAGCCGTAAATAATATAATTGAAACAAAAACAAGCCCCGGGATTTGTTTGGCGAGCGACGGAACAAGATTGTCAATAGCACTCACCACATACCAGATCACAAAAATAGTAAGCCCAATAGGGCCAATAATAACTAATCCCTGAAAAAAGTTTTTCAGAAAAATGTTAGCAATATTTTCAAAGCTAGGTTTCTTCAATGTATCGTCTTTACTCTATTATTTTTTAAATTTTACCCGTGGATGGTTTCTTTATTTCCATAGGATTTAATGATGTCAGCTTCATATTCCAGCCATTCTTCCCAGCGTCTGTTTACTGTTTCCGGATCTCCAAGCTGTCTTGCAAAACCAATAAATGAAGTATAATGGTTGGCTTCAGATATCATGAGCTCTCTATAGAAAACTTTAAGTTCTTCATCTTTAATGTTTTCTGTGAGTACTTTAAATCTTTCACAACTCCTGGCTTCAATCATTGCTGCAAAAAGCAATTTATCTATAATGAGCTCGTCTCTGGATCCTTGAACAATAAATTTTGCTAATTGGTTGACATAATCATCTTTTCTGGCTCTCCCGAAGGTGTAGCCTCTTTTTTTAATGATTTCATGAACCTGATTAAAATGATCCAGTTCTTCCTGGGCAATAGCCAGAAGCTCTGTAACCATTTCGGGATATTCCGGAAGCATTGTGATCAGTGTAATGGCGTTGGTAGCTGCTTTTTGCTCACACCATGCATGATCGGTCAAAATTTCTTCAATGTTTCCTTCCGCAATATTTGCCCACCTGGGATCGGTAGGAAGTTTCAACTTAAACATGTTATAAATTTTTGTAAAATTAAGACAAATTGAGGTAAGAATGATTATTTTATTTCAAATTAACCTCTAAAATGCTAAGATGCGGTCTTTCTCCTTAGGAATTCCAAAATATTCCACCCTGAAGTATCTACCTTTTTTAATCCCGCAGAAATAATAAAGGCTAATATAATATTGATAAAGTAGATAAGCAACATCAGTACCCACCAAGGCATGTTTTCTTGTAAAGGAACTACCAGGAAATAAACCAGGGATGAGCTGATTCCCTGCGCGAAATAGAAGAAAATAGCATTTTTACCAATGTAGGTAATGAAATTTTCTTTTGTGATCTTTAATCTGTTATAAAGAACAAATAAGGTGACAAGGGAAAACAGCGTCCATATGATATAAGGTATTTTGGGAGGGAATTTGTTTTTATTTATTTTGTAAAAAATCTCACCTCCGTAATACCAGAACATCCACAATAAGCTACCGGCAACAAGAAGATATAAAACGGGAATTAGTTTTCCCGGAATTTTTTTTCCACGCATTCTGTTGCCTACTAAAAATACAGCCAGATAGAAGGCTACATAGCCAACCTGGCCCGTAGGATAATATTCAGGGAAAATATGGAATAATATGGTTAAAGCAACACAAATCCCTATAAACCAATTGATATGTTTTGGGAAAAACCTTAAAATTAAAACGCCAAAAACAGTCAGGATATAGTAAACCTTGAGATACCAGAAACTTCCCATTACTACCGGAAAGGTATCGGCATTGGTATATTGGTGAAGATACCAGTTCCCGAGATTCTGCCACTGGGGTGTTGCGGAAATGCTTGTAGTGGCATATTTTGAACCAAATGTTGAATAAAAATGCTGAAGCCATTCCAAAGAAAATAAACTGAGCCCAAAAACTTTAAAGAAATAATCCATAAAGAAAAGGAGTGTTACAAAAATCATATAGGTGATCTGTAGTTTCAGCAGCCTGTACAATGTTTTTTCAATATTCGCTCCTGAAGTAATCCCGCTTAATGCGTAAAAAAGCGCTACATCAAAGACAAGAGAAAATACCCTTACTTCTGCCGGAATATAAAATTGGCCAGACCAGAAAGCGGTATGGATAAATATAATAGAAAGAGTTGCCAGTCCTTTGGCAAAATCAATATAAAGGTCTCTGTTCATTGTTGTAGGATGTGGAGTCAAAAGTAAATAAACTTACGCTATTTTTCAAGTCAATAAAAAAGAGGCAGAATATTCTGCCTCCTTTCTTAAATATGATAAAAATGAATGTTTGTGTTATTTAAGATTTTTAAACTCTTCAGCAGAAATTTCTCCTGTCTGAATTTTTTTCAGCTCATCAATATATTGACTCATATAAGCGTCAATTTCAGGATTAACTGTGTTTTTAGCCATTTTGTAAGTGCCGTTTAAAACTCCCTGATAATAATAGAAGAAATTATAGTCGAAATTAGCTGCATTAAGGTCGTATTGTCCTAAAAGGAAACCTAAACGTACCGCAGATCTTCTCTGGGCAGGTGTTCCATGATGTCCAGGACTGTTGGTCTGATAATCACCTATGCTTTGTGCAAATTCATAGGCTGATGCAATTTCTGTAAAATTGGTTTTGTTGTAACCGTTAGGTCTTCTCAAATAATACCCGGCAAAACCGTCAGCTTCCAATTCATTGGGTCTTGCTGTGTTTTCACTAACAGAAGGGAGTCCAAAGATGTACTGAAGCTGGTGTCCGTATTCATGTGCAAGAATCATGGCATTAACGATATCTCCGCCTTTTGATTTTGCATCGTAATAGATTGCATAGCCATAATAAATTTTTCCCGTGGAATAGGAAATGGCATTGTACGTAGAATTGTAATTGGATGGATCGTCTACAAATCGTAGAGTGGGGTTACTTCTTCCCCAAAGACTTGCAATCTTAGTCATTTGGGCATTCATGAAGTTGGTGTCAGTAGAATTTTGTAATGATGTTTTCAATACTGCAGTGGAGTTCCAGTTATTGTCCACATAATAACAGATCTTTTCAAGATCGCTCGGCTGATCAATTTTTGCACTTGAAGCTTGGTCCGGTGAAACCGTTTCTTCCATTTTGTCATCGCTGCATGATGTTAATGAAAACGCAGCAATAAATCCTGCTACTAAGCAGAAATTAAGGTTTTTTTTCATAAAAATATTAGTTTGGTAAAACGAAGATATAAAATTATCTTTTACATATGAATACTTTATTACAAAAAATTATTCAAAACATAGTGAATAGATTATTTACGAAAAAAACATTGCTTTGATTGTAAGGGGTTTAGATTTTTATTTGTATATTTGCACCTCGAAATAACTAAAAATTTTATAAACAATGTTTGCAATTGTAGAAATAGCAGGGCTTCAATACAAAGTTGAGCAAGACCAGAAGTTGTTTGTAAACCGTTTAAAAGGAGATAAAGGAGGAAAAGTTTCTTTCGATAAAGTTCTTCTTACTGTAAACGGAGCAATCACTGTAGGCGCCCCAGCTGTAAACGGAATCACTGTAGAAGCAGAGATCCTAGATCACGTAAAAGCTGATAAAGTAATCGTTTTCAAAAAGAAAAGAAGAAAAGGTTACAAAGTGAAAAATGGTCACAGACAATCTTTAACTCAAATCGTAATCACTGGTATTACTGGTTTTGAAGGAGGAGCAAAAAAAGCTGCTAAAAAAGAAACTGTGAAAGCAGAGGTTCTTTCTGACCATGCAACTGTTAACTTTGGTGAAGATCACGAGTTGAACTATCACTTAAAGAAAAACAACTTGTCTCAGTCTAAAGAGAACAGAGAAACTTTAATTACTTTAGGAAAAGCAGTTAAAGTTGAATTAGAAAAGAATATTCTTACTCATGAAGAAGTAGATGCTGCTATCATTAAGAATATCGATCAATTTAAAGCACTTAATAAATAATCCAATAATAAAATGGCACACAAGAAAGGAGTCGGTAGTTCCAAGAACGGTAGAGAGTCTCACTCTAAAAGATTAGGTGTGAAGATTTTCGGAGGACAAGCAGCTATTGCCGGAAATATTATTGTTAGACAAAGAGGTACTCAGCACCACCCAGGTGATAACGTGGGAATCGGTAAAGATCACACTTTGTTTGCATTAATAGATGGTAAAGTAGTTTTCAGAAAGAAAGCAAACAACAGATCTTTCGTATCTGTAGAAGCAAACGCATAATAAGTTAAGCGTTTTATAAAAAATTAAGCCTCAGCATTCATTTGCTGAGGCTTTTTTTTTGTCTTTTTTATCCTGAAAAAGAGGCCTGAGCCATTTGTTTACGGAAGAAATAAAAATATTTTCATTAATATTCTATTGCTTGTGAAATATTTATATATTTGTTAAGTGTCATACAATAAGTTAATTGCGGAAGCCGAAAAGCGTATAGAGTAGGCAAAAATTAAAAACTAATTAACATGAAAAATCTAAGAAAATTAACAAAGAAGAACCTTAAAGAAATTAATGGTGGAGCGGGATCGTGTCCTCAGGCTCCAATCAGATCATGCGATGTATGGTGTGGGTTGTCTCCGATAGAGAAATTTCGTTGTATATTCTATGTAGAGCAATCTTGCTCATGTAATTAATAGCGATAACCATCACATTGATATGAATAATCTAAAAAAACTAACAAAGAAGAATTTGAAACTAATTCAGGGAGGTGCAGAAAAATGTCCGCCTATAACAAGTTCTTGTAGTGTATGGTGTGGATGGAGCGCATGGCAGAAGGTACATTGTTTAACCAATACTTACGAAGAACCTTGTGAGTGCTAACAGGTTGACAATATAAATGACTAATAACCATTAATATGCATTGATATGAAAAATCTGAAAAAATTAACTAAAAAGAGTTTAAAGGAAATAAGCGGAGGAGTGACAGCAACTTGCCCTTCTTTATTTCAATCATGTTTTGATTGGTGCAGATGGAACTCATGGCAGCAGGCCAACTGTATGCTTTCTGAGCCATGCACCTTGTCGGAATGTTTTGACTAGTTAATATCAATAGATGCTTTGGGTGTTTTACCCTATGTCTTCCAATGCATCATAAATGTTAGGTAAAATTGAAAAAATAATCCGCAGCTTCTCTGAAGCCGCGGATTATTTATATGATATTAAAATCCAACCTGAAATCCTGCTTTAATACCGAATTTTGAGATATCCGGTCTGTCAAGATAATTTCCTCGCCAGTTGAAATCCACTCTGAAAATTCTAAGATTTCCAATTCCAATATTCTCAATTCCAAATCCGTATTCAAAGTAAATATGTTCATTGGGCGCTGAGTATTTGAATCCTTCTACGTTAATTGCTTTAGACTCGTCGCTTAATGATCCATAGGCACCTCTTATAAATGCAATCTCTCTAAGCTTTAATTTTTTAATCAATGGAATGTAAGAAAGTATTTTTCCGTTGAAGTGATGCTCAAGGTTAAGGGTGACGTAAGAATCGGCCACGAATTCGTAGTAATTAAGCTGTGAAAAGGTATTAGGTACCAACCCATAGGAAAGGTTGGCGGGAATGATATTCTGCAATGCCAGCGGAACGGTATTAAAGTTTTTTCCGGCCTCAAAGTTAACAATTGTTTTACCGATGGTTCCAATAAGGAATGGCTTGGAAAGCATGAACTGAAGCTTGTCATAATTAAAGTCAGCATTGAAGAGTCCTTCAATTCCCCTTGTATATCTTAATACAATGGTTGGGGCAAGGTTTTTGGCCTGATATCGGTCAATCCCTGTTTGGGAAAATTTTGCTCCCGGTTTTGCTATTATGCTGAAGGTAACATGAGAGTCATTTACTGTTTTTCTTAAGTTTCCGTCTTTATAGTACATAAGGTTGAACAGCTCCAGGTTAGCAGATTTAATGCTTTGCATTACCCCATCTACTCTGAATTGTACGTTTTTCCAAGGTTCAATGGCTGCAAATACTCTGGTTTGGTTGACGGAGCTTAAGGAATTGTTTTCACCTCTTGCAAAGAATGTAGAAGTAGATTGTGGACCGGTCATGCCGTCTCCACTGGTCAACTGTCCTCCCAGCTGAGCAATATCTCTACTGGTTCCGGCTCCTATCATAAACCTGTTAAGCTTATTGAACATATATCTGGCGTCAACACCATATTTTATCTGTTGATCTTTAAATCCATATGCTGTATAAAACTGTACTCTCCATGTATCATTTAATCCGAAATAGGATCTTGCACCCAATCTTATTCTGTCTCCTTCCACTTCATTTCTTCCATAGATTGAAAAAATAGGACCAATATCTACGCCCTTAAAGGCATTATAATGACGGGAACCGAGAGTTTCAAATAATTTAACCATATGGTTAAATTTTGGTGTCTGCTGGAGCTGATCAAGCATGTTGTACACCCCCTGTTCAGATTTGGATAATGTGTCAGGTCTTGCTTTTGTCCAATAAGCATCATCTTTTTTGACAAAATCGTCTTCGTATTCCTCTTCTTTTCTCTTGAATACGGTTGGGTCAATTGGTTTATTGAATTCGTAATTTGAATAATCTACTGATCTTTTAGCGATAATACTCTTAGATCCTTTTTTCTTGGAAAAAGGACTTATCTCAAATTCTGTAACCAGTTTTTTAGGGAGGAATGTGGTTTCGTCAGGGTTGTCATATTCCAGTTGAGTGGAAACACTATTGACAAAATTGACGTTTATTTTTTGTGTTGATTTTAAGGTGGCTCCTATAACAGCATAGGTGTCTGTATCTATATAGAGATTTCCCTGGAAAGCCAGTATATCCTTTCTTTTAGGCTGGTATCTTATATGGAAAGCTTTTTCCCCATGAATGGCAATGGTATCTACCAGGCTGTAGTCATAGGTGCTGAATCCATCTGATCCTACCGGGCTTTGAAATCCTATATCGAAATAATTGAGGGTATTGTCATAGATGTTGATTTCACGATATAGGTTTTTTGCCGAAACGGTGATTACCTGATTATCCTGAAACCCTGAAGTCTTTTGGGCGACAAGTGTTCTTTTGCTGTCTTTTTCAGGCTTATTTTTACCATAATTTTCATAAACAGCTTCATTTATAAAGATGGGAAGACCTAATCTGCCGCTTGCTGTAGAATCAGCATAATCAAAAATGAAATCCAGTTTTTTGAAGATTTTTTTCTTCATAAACGTGCTGTCCAGATTATTAAGGTCAAATTGAGTTTTCTCATATTCTTTGTATGAATAGGTATCAAACTTTTCTAAGCCATTATTTCTTTTGCGTGCCCAGACTTTCTGCATAATGGCATAGGCGGGATTTTCTTTTTTGCTTTTGTATTTGGTTTTTCCGGTATTGATAACAATCTCCTGGATGTTACTCACCTGTGCCTGTGATAGCTGTACCAAGATATTTTCTGAGGTTTCAGGAGTTACATCCAGGGTTTCAGGCGTATAGCTTTTTCTTGAGAATTTTAATGTGCTGATTAAACTGTCAGACTGAATAACAAAGCTTCCGGAAGTTGTCGTAAGTGCCGGGATTTTACTGTTATTGATAAAGATATCAACTTTAGTAAGCTCTTTGTTATTTTTTTCATCGACAATTCTTCCGCTTACTCTATTTTGAGCCAACGAAAAGCTGGTGAAAAGCAGGAAAAAAAATAAAAAATTGTGTTTAGGGTTATTGTTTAACATCATTCGTTTCTTCAAGCAATTATCACAAACAAAAAGTATGCAGTTTATTCAAAAAAATAGAAAAAAATAGAAAAAATTATTATTCCCTATAAGTTTGCAAATGTAACGAAAATAATACTAGCAATTATTAAGATTCAGAGATGATTTTTAAGCGCTTAAAATGTAATGAATCAGGAGATTAAATTGATGTGAAAAGTTACAACATTTACGACTTATACTAAGATGAAAATGATGAGCTGAAGACCTTTATTGTTTGCTGTTTTCAGCAAACAGAAGATTTATTAATCAAAAAAGACTTACATTTCTGTAAGTCTTTTTGCTCCTCCTGCTGGGCTCGAACCAGCGACCCTCTGATTAACAGTCAGATGCTCTAACCAACTGAGCTAAGGAGGAATTTTCCTTATTTTTAAGTGATGCAAATATAAGAGGAATATTAATATCAGTCAAGTTTTATCCCCAATTATCGATGGTTTTAAACTAAATATGTTGAATTTCAGTAAGAAATATTTCACTTATTTTTAATTTCATCTTAGATATCTTCGAATAAATGTTTAAAATACCGCTCCGGATGCTCCAAAAAATTCCTTGTCAGCTGATAGTGCTCCGTTTCTTTGTATGGGATACGTTGAATTTTGTCATCTAATAAATAGATTTCAGCATTCGGGTAGCTCATCAAGATAGGTGAGTGGCTTGAAATAATGAACTGAGCTTTTCCTGCTTTTTCTAATTTGTGGATGATGGAGAGCAAAGAAAGCTGTCTCTGGGGTGATAGAGCAGACTCGGGTTCGTCAAGGATATAAATTCCTTTTTGAAAGTGATTGTGGAATAATGATAGGAAAGCCTCGCCATGTGATTGCTGGTGCAGAGACTTGCCTCCATAGGCCTCCAAGACCCTTCTGTCTTCTTCAGCTACTTCATCGATATAGGTGGCAAAATTGAAAAAACTCTCAGCTCTCATGAAGAATCCCTGTGTCGTTTTGGTACTCCAGGAAAGCACAAGGTGTTCTGATAACCCGGATTCTGTTTTATGGAAATTATAATGATGATTTCGGCTTCCTCCGGCCACATTGAAATCGCAGTTTTCCGCAATAGCTTCCAACAGTGTTGATTTACCGATTCCGTTTTCTCCAACGAAAAAAGTAACATTGTTTTTAAGCCTTAGATCCAAGCCTTTACTCAAAAAAGGAAGGTTAAAAGGGAAGTCTTGCGGGTGGTTATCTTTTAAATAGATCCGGGATAGGTAAGGCATTGTTTATATAATTACAGTATATCAATGTCTAGTAAGCAAAATATATGCAAATAAAAAAAGACTTACAAAATGTAAGTCTTTTTTTGGCTCCTCCTGCTGGGCTCGAACCAGCGACCCTCTGATTAACAGTCAGATGCTCTAACCAACTGAGCTAAGGAGGAATGTCCTTGTTTTTAAGTGGTGCAAATATAGGACGAATATTTATACCCTGCAAATATTTTTAATAAATTTTCTCAAAAAAATTATAAACCTCCGGTAAGCATTTTAAAAATGTCGCTTCCGAATATCAGTACCATTAATCCTAACAGGAAGATAACCCCCACCATTTGAGCATTTTCCAATACTTTTTGTGGAACAGGTTTTCCTACAATGATCTCATATAAGGTAAATAAAACGTGACCTCCGTCAAGTCCCGGAATTGGAATAAGATTAAGGAATGCCAACCATACGGAGAACATTGCTGTAAAGCCCCAAAATGCTGACCAGTCAATGGAAACATGTCCTGTAGCATCTTTATTTATAGGCATATTTTTTACAATAGCGATGGGTCCGCCTACTTTCTTGTATCCTTTGATCTTTTTATTGAAGATTAATTTGAACTGCTTAATCTGGTACGTTAAACTCTCAATCGTAAGTGTGAATCCCCTTTTGATTGATCCGAAGAAGTTATAATCGTTATGAACAGAATATTTTTCAATTTCTTTGAATGCTAAGATTCCAATTGTTCCTTCTTTCGATACCGGGATTTTTAAATCTTCCACCTGATTATTTCTCAAGACTTGAAAATCTGCTACTTTTCCGGCGTTAGGAACTACCAAAGGTTTTACTTCATCATAATAATTAAGTGGCTTTCCGTTGATAGAAAGTATTTTGTCTCCGATTCTTAATCCTGCATCCAGAGTAGATTTTGTTACAATAGTATCCACAACAGGAGACATTCTTGGAGTTAAGAATGCTTTAGGTTCAGGATCTTGGAATGCAAAAGCCTTTCCGTCGTCATTGGTTGGGAAAGTAACCTCTTTTCCATCTCTTAAAACAGTTATTTCATCACTCAATAAAACATCAAGTGCTAATTTTTTGAAATCTTTCTGAACGTTTCCGTCTACTTTTAAGATCTTATCCCCATCCTGAAAGCCCATTTTTTTTGCGGCTTCCGTATAATGAAGTGGGGTTGTAATTTTATCCGCTTCAAAAATATTTTCTCCATTTTTCCCAACCAGTGCTGAAAATATGATCCATGCAAGGAAAAAGTTGACAGTAACTCCACCAAGCATAATGATCAGTCTCTGCCAGGCTGGTTTAGCTCTGAATTCCCAAGATTCCGGATCTTTTTTTAGCTGTGCGGTATCCATGCTTTCGTCTACCATTCCAGCAATTTTCACATATCCTCCGAAAGGAAGCCATCCGATTCCGTATTTGGTCTGCTCAGGATGTTTTCTCCAGTCACTGTCTGGAAGTTTTGATATATCGATAGGAACTTCTTCCTTCTTTCCGTTAACCTCTGTTACTTCAGTATCCGGCAGGTTTTTTGAGAAGAATTTATACTTCCATTGACCATTGATTTTCTTCATTGAGAAAATTGAAAAGTAAGGATCAAAAAACAGGAAGAATTTTTCGGCTCTTGTTTTAAACCATATGGCCGGTAAGAAGTGCCCAAGCTCATGAAGAACTACCAGTATAGAGATACTCAGAATGAACTGAAAGAGTTTGATTGCTATTTCCATTAATAAATTTTAGATTTTAATTTGCAAAGGTAACAATTATCAAAACTATGCCAAATAAAAAAGCCCCTCTAAACGAGAAGCTTTGTCATATTTAAAGACGATTGGTTATAAATTGAACGAAACTCCAAGACTTCCATTATTACCGACCTCTGCAAAAACGCCAATTTTTTCTGTGAAAAAGTAACGTGCCCCAATATGAGCTCCTATTCCGAAGTCTTTTCCAAGCACTCCCAGATCAACTCCCGGGTAGATATCCCATTTGGAAGGAAGATTCAAAGCTTCCTGTAAGTGAAAATTCAGTCTTCCGAAAACAAAAACACGGTTGTCTTTATCGTTATCTTTGTAATTGTCGAAGTAACCATTGATACCGGCTCCCACTGATATCATTTTGTTTAGTCCATAATCATAAGTCCCCGTAATACCTGTTCCGTATCCCCAGGCACTTAAACCCAACTGAATTTTCTGGTCTCCTTTTCCTGTCCAAGCCTGAGCATTGGCAGCAACTCCAAAAAAGAGTACCATCACCATAAAAACCAATTTCTTCATAAATTTCTAATTTTTAATGATATTAATAAAAATTATCAGCATCAAAAATGAAACCGAAAACCATCAATCTGGTAAAAACAGAAGACTTTATGAATTATTAAGAAATTCAATCTTTTGATAAAAAGTTTTAAGAAAGAGACCGTAGCGGGTAAAGAAGAAACGATCTACGGTCTCTTTATCCGTTTGTAAATATAAAAGCCGTATTTTTATAAATCGGATTGTAATAATTTAAACGTACATTAAAGATGAAAGTGGTAGGACTTAATTTAGATATCATCTGGAAAGATAAAACCGGAAATTTTAAAGCTATAGAACATGAGCTTCAGCATCAGGAAGCTGATCTTTTTATGTTGCCCGAAATGTTTTCAACAGGTTTTTGTATGGATGCTTCTGAAGTTTCAGACAGGAATGAAGAATCTCTGGAGTTTTTAAAAAAGATTTCAAAAGAAAAGAATACGGCTTTCTGCGGAAGTGCTCCGGTAGAGCAGAATGGTCATTTTTATAATAGAATGTACTTTGTACAGCCGGATGGAGAAACTGTGTTTTATAATAAAAGACATTTATTTTCCTTTTCAGGGGAAGATAAAGTGTATACTCCCGGAAAAGAACGGGTTATTGTCAGTTATAAAGGAATCAGATTTCTGCTTCAGGTGTGTTATGATCTCCGTTTTCCTGTTTTTGCAAGAAACAATGATGATTATGACGCTATTTTGTATGTGGCTAATTGGCCGGAAAAAAGAGTAGGGGCCTGGGAACATCTTTTGAAAGCAAGAGCTATTGAGAACTTGTCTTTTGTTTTTGGTTTGAACAGAATAGGAACGGACGGAAATAATCTCTTTTATCAGGAAAGTTCGCACTGCTTTTTTGCTGATGGCAAAGAGATTTCCCATAAAAACGGGAATGTGATATCTGCAGAATTGGATATGAATGAATTGGCAGATTTTAGAAAACATTTCCAGTTTTTAAATGACCGGGATGATTTCTCAATTCAATGGTAAGAGAGCTGAGATTGAGGTTGAGCCTTGTAATTAAAAGCTCAACCTTAATCTTAGCCTTAGTTAAATATATTGCTGAAGAAGAGTCGTCAGGGTATTGACATCATGTACTCCGCTTTCTTTCCATAAAAGCTCGCCATTTTTGAAAATGGCTAGTGTAGGGACTCCCCGAACTCCGTATTGTGATGCAATTGCCGGATATTGGTCCACATCTATTTTTATAATTCTGGCTCCTTCTCCGATATTCTCTTTTACAGTGTTCAGCACCGAAGACTGTACCTTACAAGGCTGACACCAGGTTGCGAAAAAATCAATAAGTACCGGTCTTTCGGAGTTTATGATTTCCTGAAATTTTTGTGACATAGTTTTTTAGCTTATTCAAATTATTTATTGTCAGTTTCGTTCTGGATTGCTTTTACATTTTTCCAGGATGTTCCGTCGTAAGCTTCTACGCCGTTTTTCTTTAAAATTTCCATGGCCTGGTCTGCCTGCATTCCTTTGTTACAGAATACCACTACTTTTTTGCCTTTTAATGTTTCAATATTATTCTGAATTTCAGCCAGAGGAATATTGATGGCATCTTTAGCTGTTCCTGCAGCATATTGTTCAGGAATTCTTACATCTACCAATGTTACTTCCGAACTGTTTACCACTTCTTTAATATTGGCTTTTGGAGCCTCCGCAAGATTGGTTGTTTTGCAGGAAGCTAAGATAAAAGCTGAAGCGAAAATAAGTCCCCAAAATTGAATTCTCATGAATTTATAATGTTTTGGACTGACATACAAAATCCGTTGTTGGAAATTTTTCTGTCTTTTTGATTCCGTTAAAACCTCCTTCGATTTCTGTGAAATTCCTGATCCCGTGAGAATTAAGAATGCTGGCAGCAATCATGCTTCTGTATCCACCTGCACAGTGCAGGAAAAAATGTTTTGAATCATCGATGCCACGAGCCCATTCACTGATGGTGTCTAATGGTTTGTTATAAGCATTGTCAATATGCTCTGCTGAGTATTCACTCAGTTTTCTGACGTCAATAACGGTAGCCTCTTCTGTAAACTGATCTGCAAATTCAGTGGGAGTAATTCTTTTGATTTCATCAATTTCTCTGCCTGCTTTTTTCCAGGCTTCAAAACCTCCTTTTAAATAGCCTACAACATGATCAAAACCTACCCGGCTTAATCTGGTAATCACTTCTTCTTCCATTTCAGTATCTGTTACCAACAGCAGAGGATGTTTTACATCCACGATAAGAGTTCCTACCCATGGAGCAAAGTCACCTTTTATTCCAATATTGATGGAGTTTGGAATAAATCCTTTATGGAATTCTGCAGCACTTCTGGTATCTAGAATTAAAGCACCGGTTTCTTCTGCAAAAGCCTCAAAATCTTCTGCGGAAACAGGCGTTAACCCTTTGTCCATCACAACGTCAAGACTTTCATATCCGCCTTTGTTCATGGCTACATTCATCCCGAAATATTTTGGAGGAGCCGTTAACCCATCCAGAACTTCCCTGATAAAAGATTCTTTATCGGGCTGGTTCAGTGCATAATTGGTTCTTTTCTGATTTCCCAGAATATCTACCGTTTCCTTTTGCATGTTTTTTCCACACGCAGAGCCGGCACCGTGTGCAGGATAAACAGTGATGCTGTCATCCAGTGGCATAATTTTGCTTTGAAGGCTGTCGTATAAAATACCGGCAAGATCTTCCTGAGTGAGGCTGGTTGCCTTTTGGGCAAGATCCGGTCTTCCCACATCACCTAAAAACAGAGTGTCTCCTGTGAAAATTGCCGTTTCAGTACCATTTTCGTCAATCAAAAGGTAGGTGCTGCTTTCCATTGTATGACCTGGGGTATGCAGTACTTTTATTTTTATTTTTCCAATTTCAAAAATTTGGTTGTCTTCCGCAATGATAGCTTCAAATTCAGGAGCAGCAGTTGGTCCGTAAATAATTGGAGCACCCGTCTTTTCACTTAAGTCTAAATGACCTGAAACAAAATCAGCGTGAAAGTGGGTTTCAAAAATATATTTTAAGGTGACATTGTCTTTTTCCAAGCGATCCAGATAAGGTTTTACCTCTCTTAGCGGATCTATAATGGCAGCTTCATTTTCTGATACAATATAATAGGCACCCTGAGCCAGACAGCCCGTATATATTTGTTCAATTTTCATTGGGTATTTTTTTAATGAGTTAAAGATACAAAGTATTAGATGAATTGTAAACGAAATGTTAAATCTGAATAATAGTTTCTTTCAATACAATAACACGGTAAATACTTAGATCCCTTTCCTTTCAACAAAAATAATGCCTTAGGGAATGTTAATTTTTAAATGCTGTTTTTTATCATGTTCTTGTAATAAAACTTAAGATATAAAGCTATTTAAACTTTTTTACTCAACCACAAATCGAAGATTATCTCCTTTCAGTCGATGAATATTATTTCGACGTAGTCAAAAACCACAAAACTTTTGTGTAATTTTTATACACAAAGTATATAACTTAAATAGCTTAAGTGTTTAAAAATCTTTTATGGCTTTTATGGTTAAGTTTAAACGGACTTGTTATCTATTCCAGTTTATAATATATTTTGTATACAATTTCATTGGTGTTTTCTGAAATATTTTTATCCGTTTTGAATTGGATATACTCATCTTTTCTGGCCTCTCCTTCCTCATAATTAATCAATCTGTTATACTTATCATAAATATGATCTTTAATTTTTTGGTTGTCGGCTATGGTGATCATTTGAGTAAAATATTTTTTTGTGTCCTCGTGCAGGGGCCAATCTTTTTCATGGGCTTTATAGAATGCTATCATTTTCTCAATGGCATAAACCTCAGAATCAATTTTCATATCATTAAATCCTGTCAGAAGTTCTTTTTTTTCTGAGTGGTTCCCTAACCATTCTATTTTAGCCTTAGCTGCAGCGATTGTGGAGTACATCATCATAGAATCTCTCTTCACAACGGGAGACAGAATGATGTCCGGTGTCTGATCGATCGGCAGAGGTTTTTTAGAAGCGATATCCAGGAGGCCAAAATATCCTTCAGTTTTATCTTTTAATTCAGCCAGCTGACCCTGGGTCATATCATCACTGGATATTCTGATCTTAAAATTCCATCCTCCACATTCATAAATAGAAAGAAGAGACATTTTATCAGTATACTTTACCCCTTTGAAAAAATCGCGTTCACCCATTGAGTGATTGAATATGGAATAAATATAATTTACTTTTATCTGGTCATTGGAAGCATTTCCAAATGAAGGTTTTATATCTGTACCTTTATTGGAATTCTGATTAAGGGCATATTCATATGAAGAAAACTCATCTCTAAGCGATTGGTTGTCAATTGATTTTCTGGGATAAATATACAGCGTGAGTATAGTCTTGTTCTTTTTTGTGCTTTGCTGTATATAGCTTATGGCTACATGCTTATTCTGCATATCATAAGAATAAATGGCCTCTCTTTGGAACCCTGACCACAGTGGAGGGAAAATCACTGAAGAGGCTTGATGAGTGAAATCACCTTTTATCAATAGATCTACAGGTTGTTTCCGAGGTTGGGAAAAAAGGGTTGTGAATAAAAAAGAGAAGAGAATTAATAAGTTCTTCCTGCAAAGGATTTTGTTTACATACATCTGATGTTCATTTTAAAAAGTAAGATAAGCATTAATCTGCTGAAAGTAAAAACAAAAATTAATGGTATAATATTTTCTTAATGATTAAATATTTTACAAAAACTTTTATATTTATAAGTTTAAAAAGCGATCAGATGGCAGACAAAACACAATTTACAGAAGAATTAAATGCTAGATATACTCCGAAAGGGGATCATATTATACTGGGAAAGGGAATGTTGGACGGAGAAGTTGTTCCGGAAGTTAATGTGACTATTCCCTTAAAAACAATCAACCGTCATGGTCTTATTGCCGGAGCCACAGGAACCGGTAAAACAAAAACTCTGCAGGTTTTTGCAGAACAGCTTTCTCATGCAGGAATCCCCTCACTTGTTTTGGATATTAAAGGTGACTTTTCAGGAATAGCTGAAGCAGGTCAGATGAATGCTATTATCGAAGAGAGATATGCTAAAACACAACTGCCTTATAATCCTCAGGGGTTTCCGGTAGAGCTGATGAGCATTTCAGGAGGTAAAGGAGTGAAACTGAGAGCTACGGTTACAGAATTCGGACCGGTTCTTCTGAGTAAAATATTAGAATTGAATGATACTCAGCAGAGTATTATGTCTATTGTTTTTAAATATTGTGATGATAAAGGTCTTCCGTTAATTGATCTGAATGACTTAAAGAAAGTATTGCAGTATGTGACGGATAATGCTCAGGGAAAGGCAGAGCTTGCCGCCAATTACGGATCAATAGCCCCGGCTTCCTTAGGTGCCATTCTCAGGTCTATTGTGGCGTTGGAGCAGCAGGGAGCTTCCAGCTTTTTTGGGGAATTAAGTTTTGATGTTCAGGATTTACTTGAAACAAGAGACGGAAAAGGGGTCGTGAATATTTTAAGAGTGGCTGAAATACAAAGTAAACCACAGTTGTTCTCCACGTTCATGCTTTCGCTTTTCGCAGAAATATATATGACATTCCCAGAAGAAGGGGATAGTGGAAAACCAAAATTAGTGCTGTTTATTGATGAAGCGCACCTTATTTTTGATGAAGCCTCAAAAGCTCTTTTATCACAGATTGAAACCATGGTGAAACTGATCCGGTCAAAAGGAGTAGGAATTTATTTTATCACGCAGATTCCTGGTGATGTTCCTGAAAATGTATTGTCACAATTAGGACTAAAAATACAGCATGCACTCAGAGGTTTTACCGCAAAAGATAAAAAAGAGATCACAAAAGCAGTTGAAAATTATCCGACCACGGAATTTTATAATGCTTCAAGTCTGATTCAGAATTTAGGAATTGGAGAAGCATTTGTAACGGCTTTGGACGAAAAAGGGATTCCTACGCCATTGGTACATACTTACCTGATTTCTCCGGAATCAAGAATGGATGTTCTGAGCGACGCTGAAATTTCCGAGCTTACATCGAAATCTGCTTTAGTAGCCAAGTATGAAGAGGCTGTAGACAGAGAGTCTGCCTATGAAATGCTTACGAACAGAATGGAACAGGCTGCCCAGAATCCTGCATCCAATCAACGAACAAAACCTGTAAAAGAAGAACCGGGGATGTTTGAACAGGTGCTGCAAAGCAAAGCAGGAAGAACTTTTACCACAACCTTAATGAGAGAAGGGGCAAAAGCTATTCTTGGAATGTTTGGACTCGGAGGTCGAAGAAGATAGTTGAAAAGAAAGATGGCCTGTTATGTTTTTGATATATTTTTCGTTACTTTAGCAGGTTATCTTGATTGATGAAGAAAATATCAGGACCACGGGATTATTAATTTAATTAAAATATCAGTTAACGGGAAATAAATGTATTCGATTATAGATATAGAAAGTAATGGTGCAGGTTATAGAAATGAATGCATTATAGATATTGCCATCTACAGATATGATGGTCAGAAAATCACGGACCAGTTTATATCTCTTGTAAACCCCGAAAGTGATATCACACCATTTGTACAGAAACTGACCAGTATTACTCCCAAAATGGTCAAAACGGCACCGAAATTTCATGAAATAGCCAAAAGAGTTATAGAAATAACTCAAAATACCACCCTGGTTGGGCATAATATTGATTTCGATTACCGGATGCTCCGCCAGTCTTTTAAAAGGCTTGGCTATGATTTTAAAATCAATACATTAGATACCATTCCACTGGCTAAAAAACTCATTCCCGATGAGGTAAGTTACTCGTTAGGGAAATTAGTGAAATCATTGGGGATTCCTTTGACCAATCATCACAGAGCTGAGGGCGATGCAAGAGCGACCTTGGAACTTTTCAGGCTTTTAGTATCAAAAGATATCGAAAACGAAATCATCCAAAAGCAACATGAAGAGTCCAATGCCAAAACCTATATCAATAAGATCAAAGAGCTGACCCAGGATCTGCCGAATGAAAAAGGATTTATTTATTTCCAGAATGAAGCCGGGAAGATTATTTTCTCAGATTATGTTCAGGATATCAATAAATTTTCAAAAAAAGTTTTCAATTCCAAATCTAAAAAATGGGAACAGGTTCAGAATAATGTAGGACAGATCAATTTTGAACTTACCGGAACGGATATTATTGCCAAGCTCATTCTGAATTCTAAGAATGTTAAGAAGAAGGAAGTCCTGCCTTTTGGGCTTTATTCCAGAAATAATAAATATGTTGTTGAAAAAAACAACCTTAATAAAACTGAAAAACCGATTTTAAAATTCAGATCTTTTACCCAGGGAACGAAGGCTGTTCAGTTTCTCGGAGCATTACCCGAATATAAAGACTCTGCCGTCCTGAAACAAAAAATAGACTTCAGAAAAAGAAATGAACTGTGGTTGGGGTCCGGAAGAAAATTGGGTGAAAAGTTATTTTTAATCATTGAAAACGGAAAGGTGATATCATTTGGTTTTTATGAACTGTTTACGCAGATACAAACCTTAAGCAAGCTTGCTAAGCTGAAAATTGATCTTCCTTTACCTGCGGGTGATTTGAATAATGAGTTACAGCTGGCACTGCTTCGTGGCGATTTTGAAACATTGCCATTACCAAAATAATAGAAGAATTTGCACTTTACAGATTTTCATTGGAAGGAAAGTGCTTTTCAAATCAATTTTCTTAAAAGTAAAAAATAAATAGTATTTTTGCAAAAAATAAAAATAAGCAATGCAAAATTTTAAACAAATAAAAACTGGAAAAAAGGGAGCTATTAAGTTCTCTAAGGTTTGGAATATTTAAAAGAGTTGTCTTGCATAAAAAATAATTAATGTGGTGGACTCTTTTTCGAAGGATCTGCCTTTTTTTATGTTAAAAATGAAATTATGAATTCAAAAGAATTATTAAAGATTGCCAATGAGTTTGGTACACCAGTGTATGTTTACGATGCTGAATCCATCAAAATTCAATACGAAAAACTTACATCTTCTTTTTTAAAACACACTAAGTTCTTCTATGCAGCGAAGGCATTGACAAATATCAATATCCTTAAGTATGTCAAGAAGCTGGGTGCTTCTTTGGATTGTGTATCTATTAATGAAGTTAAACTTGGATTAAAAGCAGGATTTACGAAAGAAAAAATATTGTTTACTCCCAATTGTGTTGACTTGGCGGAAATAGAAGAAGCAATGACTTTTGGAGTTCATATTAACATTGATAACATCTCTATTCTTGAGCAGTTTGGGAATAAATATGGAAATTCTTACCCTATTTTTGTGAGAATTAACCCGCATATTTTTGCCGGAGGAAACTATAAAATTTCTACAGGTCATATCGACAGTAAATTCGGGATTTCAATTCACCAGCTTCGCCACATCGAAAGAGTGATGAAGAGTACAAACGTTAATGTGGAAGGTCTTCACATGCATACGGGAAGTGAGATTAAAGATCCGGAAGTTTTCCTTCAGGCTTTAGATATTATGCTCGAGCTTTCAGAACATTTCCCGAACCTGAAGTATCTTGATATGGGTAGTGGTTTCAAAATTCCTTATCAGGATAGCGAAGAAGAAACTGACGTTAAAACATTAGGTAGAAAAGTAGAAAAAGTGTTAGCCGACTTTGCTAAAACAACAGGAAGAAAATTTGAGCTTTGGTTCGAACCGGGAAAATTTTTAGTTGGAAAAAGCGGTTATCTTTTAGTGAAAGCTAATGTAATCAAGCAGACGACTGCTACTGTTTTTGTGGGAGTAAACTCTGGGTTTAACCATTTGATCCGTCCAATGTTCTACGATTCTTATCATTTAATTGAAAACTTGTCTAATCCAAAAGGAGCAGAAAGAATTTATACCGTAGTAGGGAACATCTGCGAAACAGATACTTTTGCATGGGACAGAAAACTGAACGAGGTGAGAGAAGGTGATATCCTTGCTTTCCATAATGCCGGAGCGTACGGTTTTGAAATGAGTTCAAATTTCAATTCAAGATTAAAGCCTGCTGAGGTTTTATTCCTTGATGGAAAAGCACATCTGATCCGTAAAAGAGATGAATTCGAAGATTTATTGAGAAATCAGATTGAAGTAGTTATCTAAATCAAATATATAATACATCAACGGCTGTCCTTTGGATGGCCGTTTTTATTTTCATGACTGTAGTCATTCAGGTTTAAAAATCTTTTGGTTAGTTGCGAAGTTACATTCTGTAGGGATGGGTTTATTATTAAATTACCATTTTTTTAACATTGAAACCCCGGGAAGGTTTCATTTTAATTAGTTAAATTTGATAGGGATACAGATTTTTCAAGGCTGTATTTTCCTTACATATAAACACCAAACCTAATCAATTATGGCTAAAAATATAGCAGAGCAGATTGTACAAATGCTCGAAAATGCCAATGTGAAAAGAATTTATGCAGTAACCGGAGACAGTCTCAACCATTTGAATGTAGCCGTAAAAAAAAGCAGTATTCAATGGATTCATGTGAGACATGAAGAAGTGGGAGCTTATGCCGCCGCTGCTGAGGCTGAACTGGATGGCCTTGCTGTATGTGCAGGAAGCTGTGGTCCGGGACATGTTCACCTGATCAATGGGGTGTATGAGGCACACCGTTCCCATGTTCCGATGTTGGTTATTGCTTCCACTATCCCCAGTGAGGAAATGGGCATGGATTATTTCCAGGAAACGAATACAATAAAGCTGTTTGATGACTGCTGTCATTATAATCAGATGATTACGAGACCCGAGCAGGTGCAAAGAATACTCCAGACTGCTATTCAACATGCTATTTCTAAAAAAGGAGTAGCAGTGATCGGCCTTCCGGGAGATGTTTCTGAGCTGGATGCAGAGGAAGCGGCTACTTCCGCTCAGTTATTTAAAACCCACCCTGTGATCAGGCCTTCAGATGATGAGCTGAAACACCTGGCAGAACTGGTGAATGAAAATAAAAAAGTTGTCCTATACTGTGGAATAGGAGCGGGTGCAGCCAACGCAGAAGTGGTGGAATTATCAAAATTATTAAAAGCCCCGGTGGGATATTCATTCCGTGGGAAAATGGCCATTCAGCCAAATAATCCTAATGAAGTAGGGCTTACCGGACTATTGGGATATCCGTCGGCTTACCATGCGATGCATGAAGCAGATCTCGTTATACTTCTGGGAACAGATTTTCCGTACCAAAAGTTTATGCCGGTCAAAAATAAAATCATACAGATTGATGAAAGTCCTGAAAGACTGGGAAGAAGGGCTAAGCTGGAATTGGGGCTGACGGGAGATGTGAAAGAAACAATTAAAGCCCTGCTTCCCATGCTGAAGGAAAAAACAGATGATCATTTTCTCAATGAACAGCTGGCATTCTATGAAAAAGTAAAAGAGAATCAGCTCACGTATGTTAAAGATTTTGGAAAAAAAGATGCTATTCAGCCGGAATATGTGGCATATACCCTGGATCAGCTTGCCAAAAAGGATGCTATTTTCACAGTAGATACCGGAATGTGTTGCGTCTGGGGAGCAAGGTTTATTACAGGAACTGGGGAACGGAAAATGCTCGGTTCTTTTAATCATGGATCGATGGCCAATGCAATGCCAATGGCTATTGGAGCTTCTTTAGCTCATCCGGAAAGGCAGGTGATTGCCATGTGTGGAGATGGCGGATTATCAATGCTCTTAGGAGATATGGCAACCATTTTTCAGTATAAACTTCCCATAAAGCTGATTGTTTTTAATAACAGAACATTGGGAATGGTAAAGCTGGAAATGGAAGTGGGGGGAATGCCGGATAATGAGACCGATATGATTAATCCTGATTTTGCTATGGTGGCCCAGGCAATGGGATATCCGGGGAAAAATGTTCATGATCCTGAAGAGGTGGAAAATGCAATTAAGGAATGTTTAGAGTATAACGGTCCCTACCTTCTGAATATATTCACCAATCCTAATGCACTGGCCCTGCCCCCTAAAATTGAATTTGATCAGGTCATAGGCATGACAAAATCAATGGCTCAGTTGATGCTGGGTGGAAAAATGGAAGAAGCTTTTGAAACGGTAAAATCCAATTATAAGCATATTAAAGGATTGCTGTAAACTGAAATTACATTGTGATTTCTTAACATCAACATAAAACTTCATACTGATTGTGTGAAGTTTTTCTTTTTTATAAGGAATGTAAATATTTACCTTTGTTTATTATTATATATAGAAAATGAAGACGATATTTTTATTTCTTGCACTTTGTGTTGCCAATTTTTCATTTGCCCAGGATCTTGAAGACAGAGATGATTCTTTTATCACAGAGAACAACAAAAATATTTTGAAAATAGATATTAAGGAGCCTTTTATGCAGGTTGCTGTTAAATGCAATGATTTTAAACCTGCTGCTTATGAAGGAGGAGCAGCTGCCTACAAAGAGATACTGAGAAAGTATATGTATACCTATCTGAATTCTGACTTCTACACCCTGACAGGAGATTTTACATTTACCTTAACGATTGATGAAGCTGGAAAAGTGATTGACATTGCGGGGGCTCCTAAAGTACTTCATAGTGAAGTTTTCTTTGATGATATGCAGTATGTGGTGAGGAGGATAAAGAAAAGCTGGATGCCTGCAACCTGCAATGGTCAGCCTGTAAAATCTGAAATGAAATTGAGAATGAGCCTGACTTCTTTATCTGTAGATATATAAATATGAAAAAATATATTATAATCCTCTTCCTTCTTTTCAGCTTTTTGGGGTATTCCCAAGAATCAAAACCACAGAATGGAAGTGTAACCAGTTCGCAGAATGCTGAATTTCCAGGCGGAGATGCCGCTTTTACTCAGGAGTTTTTAAAAATGATTCATTCTTATATCGATTTAAAGAAGTATGCTGTGAACGGACAGTTCGTTTTTGTTTTTGATGTGAACACGAATGGGAAAGTTGAAAATCTTGATGTCTTGCCCAAAGTAAAAAATAGCGAAATGTTTATTGATGATATGCAGTTTACTATCAAAAGAGTAAAAAAGAAATGGAAGCCGGCGATTAAAGATGGAATACCGGTGGTTTCTAAAAAAATAATTAAAATCAATTTTACATCAGATCATTTTGACCATGGAGATTAGAAAATAAGTTCTTGGTATGTTTTTAAAAATAACCCGTGTAAATATTTGAAATTTAATGGTTTGATTATACTTTTATTTCTTAAAACTAGGTTTTAAAAAGGGTATAATACTTCAGCAGAATCTCCTGACATTCTGTCACAATATTTTGTATCTTTGCAAACTTATCTGTTTGTGATTTAAGTTTTCAGGATCTATGCCCTGAAATTTAAATTCCGAACCTTAAATTGATTATTGTGCAAGAAAAATATATAGATGAAACAAAGCAAGGGGAAGCTTTTGCAGTGGCTGAAAAACCTGAAAATTCTAAAAAATTATTTTTAGAAAGCTACGGGTGTCAGATGAATTTTTCTGATTCTGAGATTGTTGCTTCTATTCTTAATGAGCAGGGATACAATACAACAATGAAGGTTGAAGAAGCGGATCTTATTCTTCTCAATACATGTTCTATTCGTGAAAAAGCAGAACAGACTGTAAGAATGCGTCTTTCTCAGTTCAAAAATCTTAAGAAAGAAAGACCGAATATGACGGTAGGAGTTCTCGGATGTATGGCTGAGAGGCTAAAAACCAAATTTTTGGAAGAAGAGCAGCTGGTTGATCTTGTTGTGGGACCTGATGCTTATAGAGATCTCCCTAACCTTTTAAAAGAAACCGATGATGGTAGAGACGCCATCAATGTCATACTCTCCAAAGAAGAAACCTATGCCGATATTAATCCTGTCCGTTTGGGTGGAAACGGTGTAACCGCTTATGTAACGATTACCAGAGGTTGTGATAATATGTGTACATTCTGCGTAGTTCCGTTCACAAGAGGAAGAGAAAGAAGCCGTGATCCACATTCTATTATCGAAGAATGTAAAGAACTTAGCAATAATGGGTATAAAGAAATTACCCTTCTCGGCCAAAATGTAGACTCTTACTTATGGTATGGAGGAGGTCCTAAAAAAGATTTTGCTAAAGCTTCTGAGATGCAGAAAGCTACAGCTATTAACTTTGGGCAATTACTTGATTTGGTAGCGAAAGCGGTACCTGAAATGAGAATCAGATTCTCTACTTCGAATCCTCAGGATATGAGTTTGGATGTATTCCACATGATGGCTAAACACGAGAATATCTGTAGGTATGTACACCTTCCGGTACAAAGCGGAAGTAACAATATGCTTAAAGCCATGAACAGACAGCATACCCGTGAGGAGTATTTAGAGCTGATCAGAAAGGCTAAAGAAATTGTTCCTGATGTTTCATTTTCACAGGATATGATTGTTGGTTTCTGTGATGAAACGGAAGAAGATCATCAGGATACCTTAAGTCTTATGAAAGAAGTAGAATATGACTACGGCTATATGTTTGCTTATTCAGAAAGACCGGGAACACCTGCTCACAAGAAGATGGAAGACAATATTCCGGCAGATGTGAAGCAAAGGCGTTTAGCTGAGGTTATTGCACTACAGGGAGAGCTTTCCAGAAAAAGAATGATATCTTATGTAGGAAAAGTACATCAGATTCTGATTGAAGGAATCTCTAAGAAAAACAAAAACCAATGGAAGGGTAGAAATTCCCAGAATGCCGTTTGTGTTTTTGACCAACTTGAAGGGCAGAAAATAGGAGACATTGTGGACGTTTTTGTTTATGACAATACGCAAGGCACACTTTTAGGGAGAATGGTTGAGTAATTTGAAGTTTTGATAAAAGCAATCTGTTTTCTAGCCTTGTTTTCCTGTATTCTGATATCGTGTCAGACAGAGAAAAGGGTGAGTAAATATCCCAATACGGTTGGAGATATTGAATTTGACAGGAAATTAGATGCCGCAGATTTAAAAAAATGCGGAGCCGGAAAAGATAAACCCTTCAGCTTTCAGTATTATCACGGTGCAAAAGGGTTTGATTACAAAGGAGAAAAGATTGCCATTGTAGAAAAACTGAAAAAAGAAAATATTTATTCTGAAAATAAGAGTAACGGTTTTATTACCGTCAGATTTTTAGTAAATTGTGAAGGAAAGACAGGATTGTTCAGGTTACAGCATATGAGCCCGGATCTGAAAGACACAGTCTTGGATGTAGAATTGGAAAATAAGCTGTTACAGTTTACCCAATCATTAGATGGATGGATTCCAAAGGAAATCAATGGTTCTAAAGTAGACTATTATCAGTATTTAACCTATAAAATTGAAAATGGAAAAGTTTCAGAGGTATTACCTTAGCTTTTTGTTACTTATAGTGTATACCAATACTATTGCACAGGTTAACTGTAACGCAATAGAGGGAGAGGACTGTAAAAAAGCTTGTGAGTTATACAATCTGGCTTCCGATTTTCAAGGGTACAGAGCATCTCAGGAAGGCTTTGATAAAGCTATTGAGTTGTGCCCGGATTTTGCCAATGCCTATATGGAGAAGGCAGTTCCATATCTTAAAAATGGAGATTTTGTAACATGGAAGGGATTAATTGACAAGGCGGTTGCCCTGGACCCTAAAATGCATTTAGGATACAGAGGCTGGTGCAAATTTCAGTTTTTAAGAGACTATAGTGGTGCTATTCTGGATTTAGAAACACTAAAACAATATTATCCTGAAGATTTGGGGAGATCTCAAAACGGAGATTATAACCTGAGCATAGTAAAAGCTATGTCTTACAGTGCTTTAGGACAGAAAGAAAAGGCTGCCGGAATTATCGAAAGACAGCTGGCCACCAGAGGGTATGTAAAGGGAATGTTTGATCATTACCAGCTGGGCGTAACCTATTTTGAGCTGGGGAAGTATGATAAAGCCCTGGAAAATTTTGAACAACAAAGCAAAGAATACGACTTTGCTGAGAATATATACTTTAAAAGTAAAGTTTCGAAAATAAGAAACAAAGATTATTTGGATTTAAAAACGTTGGCATTGCAAACGTACGATGAAGGAAAGACCATGAAAGATGTCTACACTCATCATTTTAACAAGATCTACAGAAAGCAGATTGAAGAGCTGTAGATTATATTAAATCAATAATCAAACATTTACTTATGAGCAACGAGTTACAAAACATAAAAAACCGCTTTGGAATTATCGGAAATTTTCCGGCACTTAACCGGGCTTTAGAAAAGTCTATCCAGGTAGCACCTACGGATATTTCCGTTTTGGTGATTGGAGAAAGTGGAGTGGGAAAAGAATTTATTCCAAAAATCATCCACTCAGAATCGAGACGAAAGCATCAACCTTATATTGTAGTTAACTGTGGAGCTATTCCTGAAGGAACTATAGACTCTGAATTATTCGGACACGAAAAAGGAGCTTTTACAGGGGCTACCGCCACAAGAAAAGGATATTTTGAAGTAGCTGATGGCGGGACTATATTTTTGGATGAGGTGGGAGAGCTTCCCTTACAAACACAGGTTCGTCTTTTAAGGGTACTGGAAAGTGGTGAATTTATGAAAGTAGGCTCTTCACAGGTTCAGAAGACCAACGTAAGGATTGTAGCCGCTACCAACGTTAATATGATGAAGGCTATTCATGACGGAAGATTCCGTGAGGACTTATATTACCGTTTGAATACCGTTCAGATAGATATGCCTCCTTTAAGAGAACGGAAGGGAGATATTCATTTGTTATTCAGAAAATTTGCAATAGATTTTGCAGAGAAGTACAGAATGCCAGAACTTGAATTGGAACCTAGTGCCGTTCATTATATTGAAAATTATTCTTTCCCGGGAAATATCCGTCAGTTAAGAAATCTTGTGGAGCAGATGACTGTGGTAGAGAGGAATAGAAATATCACAGCCGAGAAGCTTGCAGAATATATTCCAATGGAAACGCATCTTCCGATGGTGGTCAATAATCAAAATACACCTAAGCAAAATGATTTTGGAAGTGAGAGGGAGATTATGTACAAAATTCTCTTTGATATGCGAAATGATATCAATGATTTAAAATCCCTAACTTCGGAATTGATAAAGAACAGAGGAGCAGGTGACTTGAGTAATCAGGAGAAAAACCTGATCAATAGAATCTATACTCCGGAAAGCCAGCCGCAGGTAAGCCAGGGATCTTTATTATATTTTGAGAATAATAATGATACCCAGACTGTTCAGAACCCAACCATTATCTCAACGCAGGATGACAGCTATGAAGATATTGAAGACATTGAAGTGGAGGAAAATAAACCGGAATCCCTTTCTCTTCAGAATAATGAAAAAGATTTGATTGTCAAAGCGTTGGAAAAACATAAGGGACGTAGAAATAGGGCGGCAGATGAATTGGGAATTTCACAGAGAACTTTGTATAGAAAAATAAAACAGTATAATCTGGAAGACTAATCCTGTATAAGGGAATTGGATTCTATGAAATAAAATAAAAGATGAATATTAAGATTAAAAATATTAGTCTGAAGAGACCAATATTAGTTGGGGTACTTTTCGTTTTGCTGGGAGTTCTAAACTCATGCTATAGCTTTACAGGATCATCCCTGACAGATGAAAAGACCGTTCAGATCAATGAGTTTCCGAATAATGCGGCTCTTGTAAACCCTACATTATCCCAACAGTTTTCTACTGATATTCAAAATAGATTTCTGCAGAGAACAACATTGAAAGGGACTAAAGAAAATCCTGATATTCTGATAGAAGGGGAAATTTCAGATTACAGTATTTCTCCTACTACCATTAGTTCCAACACCCAGACAAATCCTTCTGGTGGAGTGATACAACAGGCTCAAAACAGACTTGTAATCACAGTGAAAGTACATTATGAAAATAAAGTACATCCTGATTCCAGTTTTGACAGAACCTACACAGATGAAGCTGCTTTTAATAGCAATTTATCACAAAGTGAGATCGAAGCATCTCAGGTGAAAATTGTTACAGAAAGAATAATTAATAAGATATTTAACGACATTGTAGCGAATTGGTAAGATGAATCCAAGAGTTTTAGAATTAATAAAAAATCCGAAAAATATTCAGTCAGAAGATCTTCATCTTTTGAAAGAAGAGATTCACGCTTTTCCCTATATTCAAAATATTAGGGCACTCCACTTATATGGGGTACATCTTTATGATAAAGAAAGCTATCAGAAGGAGCTTTCCTTAACGGCAGCGTACACTACAGATAAAAAAATTCTTTATCAGCTGATCAATGGAGTGATTCAGCAAAGTCCTAAACCTGAAACTACAGAAGAAAAACAGGCTTCTGAAAACGCTCAGAAATCTGCCCGATATTCTTTTAATAAAGAAAAAGTCTTTCCTATCAAAAGAGAAGAGTCTTCTGAAAATGAAGTGAAGGAGGAAGAAGGTGTTTCATGTGTCCTGGATGCCCCACAAAGTGTTGAGCCTATTTATGTTAACGGTGAACGTAACAGAATTCTTTTTGAAGGAGAAGAGAATTTTCTTGATGAAGAGCATACGGAAAAGATTGATCTTGAATCTACCCTAGAATCAGGTACGTTGGTTACTCATAAACCTGTATCTCAAACAGTAGCAGAAGATATAAAAGAGGAGGAAAAAGAAGAAAATACAGGAGAAAGTTTCACGCCTGAAACCATTATTAATGAAGATGAAATTTCTTCAGAACCTGAAGAAGAGGAGATTGAGAAAGAAGAGGAAATAAGCTTCCACGAAGTAGAAGCGATAGCACCGGAACTTACCGTTGAGGAAGAAACCGTTCGGGAGCATGAGGAGGTAGAGGAAAATGTAGAAGAAGCCAATACCGTTTCTGATAAAGAAGAAATGGCTGATGAACCTGAGGCCGAAATTAGTTTCCATGGGACAGATTCATTTATGCCGGATGTCAAAATTCAGGTAAATGAAGAAGAAACAATAGAAAACACGGAAATTTCACAACCTAATGTAAACAAGCATGAAGACGAAATGAGACGTCTGATTGAAGAGGTTGAGAAAAAAATGAAAGAGGCTAAAGTTGTTCCTCAGGAAGAAAAAGAGGAACCGGAAGTCGTTGCTGATCATGAAATAAGTTTTGCAGAAACTCAAAATTTCCATTTCTGGTCCACAGAAAAAGAAGAACCTGCTAAAGAGGAGCCTTCACAGACAGCTCCGGTAGAAGAAAAAGAGGAAATTTCTGAACCTGTAGAAGTACCAGATACTATAGAAGTTGTACAGGAAGAAGCCGTTCCGGAAATCCAGTCTGGATGGAAGCCGATGAGCCTTGAAACCAATATGCCGGATTCCTTAATTGCTAAACCTGGAAAAGTTTCCGAATCTAAAATAGAAGCGTCATTACAGGATGAAACTCCTGAAATGGTGGCAGAGACAGAGGGGAAAAGTGAGAGTGTCACAGCTGTAGAAGAATCTGAAAATATAATGGAAGCGTCTGATACAGAGGTTGTACAGACTATAGAAGAAGCTTCCGAACTTCCGGAAGATGATGCCCCTGAAAATGCTGAAGATAGCGCTCATACACAGGTGGCAAAAGAAGAAGCTCCGGTGATGAATGTGTCATTCTTCGGGACTGATATTTCAAGTTTGAGGGTTTCGGAAGGAAGGAAAGAAGCTAATGAAGATTCAATGAAAGAAGAAACAGTGCAGGAAGTTCCGGTACAGAAAACGGTTCAGCCTGTTGTAGACAGCAATGTTCCCGGTTTTATCAATACATGGCAAAGCTGGCTGAAAATCGACAGACCGGAAGAGGTTGAAAAAGAAAAACCTGAAAAGAAGATAAAAGTTATTGATAACTTTATTGAAAACAATCCTAAAATCAGTCAGTTAAAAGAAGAAAGTTCTTATGTCGTTAAAGAGAAGAATGATGATATCTCCCATTTGATGACAGAAACATTGGCTAACCTTTATTTTGAACAAAAGCTATATACAAAAGCGATAAAAGCATTCGAGATATTAATTAAGAAAAATCCGGATAAAAAAGGATATTTTGAATCTAAAATCAAGGAAATAAAAGATTTTAGAAGTAAAAATTAAAAAAATGTGCTGTCTCCCGGACAGCACATTTTTTATAAGGTATCATGAGGCTCTTTACGGCCCCGTAGCTTCTTCCAGGCTTTCCGTCCGAAGACAATTACCAGAATAATAAATAAGACGGCTAAAATAGCTGCTACGACCGGCATGGCCATTGCCAGGATAGACATCACACCCGCTCCTGCAGTCTCAGTAGTTCCCACGATGGGATTTCCCAGACCTCCGGTTGTTGCTGTAGAGGCAGCACGTATTCCTGCGAAACCGGAACTTATCGTTGCGGCTGTTCCCCCTCCTGCAATAAGAGCTAACGCCCACTGGGGAAATGTTTCCAGGCCAGCGAACTGACTGGCAAATAATACGGATCCGGCTACGGCAGCCATTGGAACGGAAACCGTATCCAGCAAATGATCTATAAAAGGAATATAATAGGCCAGAATCTCCGCTATAGTAGCAATACCGGTGGTAATGAGTGCTGGCAGACCGGAGAGCCATTCAAAATTTTCACTCATAGGAATCCAATGGAAGTAAGAAGCCAGGCTTACAAAAAACATGGGAAGAAAGACTCGGAATCCTGTAGCTGCAGCCAGTCCAATGCCGATAAAAGCACTGAGAATGTAAGAAAAATAGGGAATATGGTCTAACATATTAATTTTCAGATTTATTGTTTCCCTTAAAATTACAAAAAGTATCCCACTTAATGAAAACTTAAATTCATAAAGATAAGTGGGTGAAGATGCCTCAAGTATGGTTTCAAAAAAGAAGATGATCAAAACAGAAATCTGCTTACCCTATAAATCTGAATGCCAAAATAGCATTTACAAATTTTATTGAATAAGCAGATATCGGTATGGTATATATTGCCGTTATGGCTTTTTTTGTGCTTCGCAGAGCTTGATAAACTGGGTCTCTACATCCTGATATTTTTGAGGCATTTCCGAGGAAACCCAAAATAGCATAGCAAGGGTTTTATCTCCGAATGCGGTCTCAAATAACCCTTTGTTCAGACGGTAACATTCTCTCAGAAGTCTTTTCAAACGGTTTCTGTGAACCGCTTTTTTAAAATATCTTTTAGAAACAGAAACCCCGAACTTGACGCTTTCTACCGGAAGATTAGGCTTATCTTTTAAGATGATTATTCTTAGATTTCCACAGGTTCTCCATTTACCTTTTTCGAAAAGTAAAGCGATCTCTATATTCTTTTTGAGTTTTTCAGCTCTGGGGTAGGTAAAATTTTGCATTAATCTTGTTTCAATAAATAATTGATGACTTCAGAGGCTGCATACAGACCGAAAATTGCCGGAATATAGCTTATAGTGCCATAGAAAGATCTTTTGTAATTAGCTCCATCGGTCATCTTAAGGCTTTCCTCATTTTGAAGTTCGTTGGAAAAAACACATCTAAATCCTTTATTAATTTTTTCTTTTTTAAGCCTCTTTCTTATTTGTCTGGCCAGGAAACAGTTTTGTGTTTTACTGATATCTCTTACCATAACCTTGCTGGGATCGGTCTTTCCACCGGCTCCCATAGAGCTTACAAGTTTTATTTTTTTTCTTTTAGCGGCCCGGATAAGGCATAATTTAGGGGTCACACTGTCAATACAGTCCAGGATATAATTAAACTTACCTGAATCAAGCACTTCATCCATTCTTTCAGGATTCAGAAACTCATTGATTTTAATTAATTTTATCTCGGGATTGATGTCCAGAAGTCTTTCTGCAACTACTTCTACCTTATGTTTTCCAATGGTAGAATGCAAAGCCGGAAGCTGCCTGTTGATGTTTGTGATGTCTACGGTGTCGCCGTCTACAATCGTCATGCTTCCTACTCCCGCTCTTGCAAGAAATTCTGCAGCAAAAGAGCCAACTCCTCCCAGCCCTACAACCAGGACATTTGCTTTAGTCAGCTTTTCCAATCCTTCATCTTTAACTAAAAGCTCAGTTCTCTCGAGCCAGTATTTATCCATTTTTTATAGTGTGTAAATTTTCTAAAATTTGTTCATTGAGCTGTTCCAAAGAAATTCCCTTTATTTCTGATACTTTCAGATATAATTCTTCAATACCAAAATCTTCATTGTCCGTTTCTAAAAAGAATTTGTCTGATGGTGTGTTCTTTAAAACATTCTGCAAAGATAAATTATACAAAACAGCTTTTCCAAAACTCAGGTAAAAATTATGAGCCAGCAGGTCATCTGCAATTTTTTGTTTTTTGTTAAAACCATGGATAATCATAGCTTGTTCAGCCTTTTTTTTTAAAGAAATGACTTCGTAAAATTTTTTGACACAGTGAATAATGACAGGTTTTTTTACCTCATTGGCTATTTTGATCTGTTCCCAAAAGACATCCTCCTGAATTTTCTGATGAATCGCCACCAAAGAATCTAAACCACACTCTCCAATAGCAAAGCAGTTTTGCGATATTGTATTTCTTACCCAGCTGAGCTGTTCTTCAATATTGTTAACGTCAATGTCTTTAGGGTGAATTCCTATTGAATAAAGGGAATCTGATGGAATTTCTCCAATATTTACATTGTAAATTCCATATCCGGTGTTTTTTTTATGATGGTGAAAATCAAAAAATTCCATCATCAAAAATACTATTATTTAGAATTAATATAAAATTATTAAACAAACGTTTACAAATGTGTTAAAAATTTCTTAACTTTACTCAAAGTGCACTTCATGAAGAAAAAATTTACAGAAAAACAGATTCACATTTTAGACATTGCTGAAGAATTAATAGCAAAAAAAGGATACGAGGGAACTTCTGTAAGAGATATCTGCTCAAAAGCAAATATCAACGTAGCAATGATTTCCTATTATTTTGGTTCTAAAGAAAAGATGATGTCTTATCTCTACCAATATAGAGTGCTGAAAACCAGAGAGAATTTTTCAGAATTTGCAGATACAATCAAAGAAGGAAAACCGGAAATGCAGATGAGAGAAATGATCAAATACATTGTATCACAGCTTTTCAAATACAATTATTTTCATGGCTTTGTTACGCAGGAACTTCGTCATACGGAAAACCTGAAGGATGAGCTGCTAGACTTCTACCAGCTGTTTGTAAGAAAACTGGATGAAGTCATAAAAAAAGGAGTAGCATCGGGAGTTTTTACTTTTACCCCGAAACCTGAAGATATTCTTACCATGATTATAGGGTCCACATTATTTGTGATCCGAAATAAAAACTTCTATGAACTGTATGTCCCAAGTAAAAATGAGGAAACCTATGCGAAAGAAGCTGAAAAGAAAGTGAGAATGAATCTTTTATTGAGTGTTTTTGCAATTTTGGGATACGCTGCAGACTAAAATTACGTTAAATATTCATAAAAAAAAATCTATTGACAAAAAAGTTATATTTTTGCAAATTAGTAAATCGGCTGTCTAATCCGAAAACTGTTGAATTTTTTATATGAAAAAATATATTTTAGGGCTGTTTGCTGTAGCAGTGGTTGCTTCATGTGCAAGCCGTCAGGAAAAAGCAATGAAGAGTGCTGATAAAGATTTTATCTTAAAAGCAGCGAATGACAACTTTGCTAAGAAAAAGTGGAAAAACGCACTGGCTCTTTATGACAGACTTACCAATCTGGTAGCAGGAACAGATGATTTTCCCAACGTAGGTTTCAATACAGCCTATGCAAATTATTACGATAAAAGTTATAAACTGGCAGGGCACCAATTTAAAAATTTTGCGGTCAACTTTCCAAAAGATCCCAGAGCAGAAGAAGCGGCTTATATGTCTGCATTATGCTACTATGAAGGATCAATGGATTATAACCTTGACCAGTCCAGTACAGAATTAGCAATTAATGAACTTCAGGATTTCCTTACCAATTATCCAAATTCTGAAAGATCTAAAAATATCAGCCAGCTTATTGATGAGCTGACTTATAAATTAGAGTTTAAAGCCTATGAAAATGCAAGACAGTATTTCAAAATGGGCCAGTACAAAGCAGCGTATGTAGCACTTGAAAATGTGTTGGAAGATTTTCCGAGTACAAAACTTCGTCCGAAAATTTATGATTATATCATGAAATCTCGTTATGAATTAGCTGCAAAGTCTGTTTATGAACTTAAAGATGAGCGTATTGAAAGTGCACTAGCCTACACGAAGGTGGTAGAAAAAGAATTGCCTAATACGGAATATTCTAAAACGGCAGTAGATCTGCGTGGGAAATTGGAAAAAGAAAAGAAAGATTTCGTTGTTGTTAAAAAACAGGTGGAAGCTAGAATTGCCACTTTGAACGCAAAACAGAAAAAAGAGGAAGCAAAACTGGCTGAAAAGAATAAAACAGATCAACAAATCAAGGATCAGATCAGTAATGAAAAGAAAGCAATGCAGATCCAGAGGGATAGTGCGGCACTTAATACCCCTCCTCCAGCGGCGACTTTCAAAATTAAAAGATAATTCGTAAATTTGCCACCTTATAAATAAAATAATTTTCTCAAAATGAGTGTAAAAGATACAAAAGCCGAAGTAAATACTATTACTTACGACAAAGATAAGATTGAAGATAAAGTAGGTTCAATCTACGAAGCTATTGTTATCATGGGAAAGAGAGCAGAGCAAATCAATGCGGAGATCCGTACGGAACTTCACAATAAATTAGATGAATTTGCTGTTCACAATTCTACATTAGAAGAAGTTTTCGAAAACAGAGAGCAAATTGAAATCTCTAAACACTACGAAAAACTTCCGAAGCCAACTTCAATCGCTATTGAAGAATGGTTAAATGAAGATATTTATTTCAGAAAAACAGAAGAAAGAAAATAATCATCTGTATTTTTATAGACAAAGGTCATAAAGGAACTCGGTTCTTTTATGACCTTTGTTGTTTTAAACCCTGATTGTGGGAAAAAATAAGTATTTTAGTGTTTCAAAAAAAATTAGAACTAAATGAGTGTTTCCGGTAAAAAGATACTTATCGCAGTTTCCGGAGGGATTGCGGCTTACAAAATTCATTTTCTGATAAGGGATTTTGTAAAGAAAGGTGCCGAAGTACAGGTTATTATGACTCCCGATGCTGAACATTTTGTAACGAAATTAAGCTTGTCTACATTATCGAAAAAGCCTGTTTACTCAGACTTTTATGGAGATAACGGAAGCTGGAACAGTCATGTAGAATTGGCACTTTGGGCAGATGTAATGCTTGTAACGCCTTGTACAGCCAATACCCTATCTAAAATGATTCATGGGATGTGCGATAATCTGGTTATTGCCACGTATATGTCTGCAAAATGCCCTGTATTTATTGCTCCTGCGATGGATTTGGATATGTATGTCCATCCGTCTACAAAGAAAAATATAGAGCTTGCGGAAAGCTTCGGACATACTATAATTCCTGCAGAAAACGGAGATTTGGCGAGTGGACTTATCGGACAGGGAAGAATGGCGGAGCCTGAAACCATTTTTAATGCAGTTGAAAATTATTTTAAGACTGAAACTAAAGGAAAAAGTCTTGAAGGAAAAACAGTATTGATTACTGCTGGTCCCACATATGAGGCGATTGACCCGGTGAGATTTATAGGAAATCATTCTTCAGGAAAAATGGGTTTCTCTTTAGCTGAAGAAGCTTCAAAAAGGGGAGCGAAAGTAATTTTAATTTCAGGACCTAGTGCTCAGGTGATTCATGATAAAAATGTTGAACTTCACAAAGTCACTTCTGCTAAAGAAATGCTGGCCAAAGTATTTGAGTTTTATGATACAATAGATATCGGAATTGCCAGTGCTGCTGTAGCAGATTATGCTCCAAAAGAAGTGGCTAAAGAAAAGATCAAGAAGAATGATGAAAATCTAACGATTGAGCTGGTGAAGAATCCCGATATCTTAAAAACGATGGGGGAAAAGAAAACCCATCAGTTCTTGGTAGGATTTGCCCTCGAAACACAGAATGAAGAAGAGAATGCCAAAGGAAAGCTTGAAAAGAAAAACCTTGATATGATTGTTTTAAATTCTCTGCGCGATGAAGGTGCAGGTTTTAAAAACGATACCAATAAAATTAAAATATTTACCAAAACGGAAAAGACAGAATTTAACCTTAAATCAAAAGATGAAGTCGCCAAAGATATTCTCAACTTTGTGGAAGCTCAGCTTTTAAAATAATTTTAATAAATTTCCGTTCTCAATTTTTAATAGACATGAAAAAAATTATAAGCTTATTTTTTCTGCTTTTTATATACAGCATTAGCTTTTCCCAGGAATTGCTGGCAACCGTACAGGTAAACTCCCAACAATTGGGAGGAAGTAACCAGCAAGCTTATAAGGCTTTGGAAAAAAGTCTCAAAGACTTTATTAATAATACCAGCTGGACAGGAAAAAAACTACAGAATTTTGAAAAAATAAAATGTGGTTTCTCTATTGTTATTTCTGAAAGAACGGATAACAGATTTAAAGGTGCTATAGTAGTACAGGCTGTACGCCCTGTTTATAGCTCAAATTATGAATCTCCGTTATTAAACCTTCAGGATCAAAGATTTGCATTCGAATATATTGAAAATGAAAATCTTATATTTAATGAAAGACAGTTTTCCGGAAAGAACCTTACCGATGTAATCAGTTTTTATATCTATCTGATCTTAGGATACGATGCCGACAGCTTCCAGTCTATGGGTGGTTCGCAATGGTTTTCAAAAGCCCAGCAGATCGCCCAGAATTCACAGAACAGAAATTATGAGGGATGGAATACGGTAAATGAACCAAGAAGCCGTACGATACTGGTTAATGAAATTTTGAATCCTAACTGGAGCCAATTGCGTTCTGTCATTTATACCTATCACAGAGCGGGATTGGACAATCTCTTTAACCAAGACCAGGGAGGAGCAAAAAAAGTGATTTTTGATGCCCTGATGCAGCTGAAAATGTACGAAAACTCATTCCAGCAGTCATACTTCTTCAATACCTTTATGGATAATAAAAGTGATGAGATCTTCAATATTTTTAATTCAGGGAATAATGGGCCTGTCAATATTAATGATTTGAAACAGACCATGATTGTTCTTTCTCCAAAAAATATTGATAATAAATGGAATAAGTGGAAATAAAAGAATTCAAACATTCAGCTATTGAATACTGAACTCTAAAATTCTATATTTGCACTACTTAAAGTAACCAGCCCTTCATCCATGCTTTCGAGAATTTATATTAAAAATTTTGCCCTGATTGATACCCTTGAAGTGTCATTGAAAAACGGTTTGCAGGTAATCACCGGTGAAACGGGAGCAGGTAAATCTATTATTCTGGGTGCTCTGAGACTTATTCTTGGAGAAAGGGCAGATATAAAATCGGTTTCGAATGCAGAAGAAAAAAGTGTCGTAGAAACTGAATTTGCACTGAATAATCAGTTTAAAAAATTCTTTATAGAAAACGACCTTGATTATGAGCTTCAGACTATTATCAGAAGGGAAATTCTGCCTTCGGGAAAATCACGGGCATTCATTAATGATGTTCCGGTAACCCTGGATGTGCTTAAAGAATTTTCATCACAGCTGATCGATATTCATTCCCAGTTTGAAACTTCCAATCTTTTTACTTCAGAATATCAGTTTAAAATAATTGACGGACTTTCTGAAAATAAGCAGATCATTGAAGAATATCAACAGGTGTTTTCTGATTTCCAGAGCTTGAAACTTCAGCTTAAAAAACTTCAGACACAGCTTTCCGAGACTAATAAAGAAAGTGATTATAAAGACTTTCTGCTTAATGAACTGGAAGAACTGAAGCTGGATGAAGTAGATTACGAAGAGATGCAGAATCAGCTCGCTATTCAGGAAAATGCAGGAATGATTTCTGAAAATCTGGGTCAGATCCTATCGAGATTCCACCAGGAAGAAATCGGAATTTTATCTTTCTTTAATGAAGCGAAGAATAAACTCTCCAGGATTTCCGAGATTTCAACCAGCTTTGCTGAGTTGGATCAGCGACTGGAAACTTCTTTTGTAGAAATAAAAGATATTATTTCCGAGCTTGAAAATGAATCTGAAAAAGTAGAAATTAACCCGGAGAACTTATTACTTCTCACGGAGCTTAATAATAAAATCAATGCCTTACTCTTAAAGCATAATGTCTCAGATGTAAATGAGCTGATAGAAGTGAGGAATGAACTGGCAGGAGATCAGAAAGGCGCTTCAGAATTGGAAGCACAAATTATTGAAACAGAAGAAAATATTTCTAATAAAGAAAAAATACTTCAAACTCTTTCTGAGAAACTTTCAAAAAACAGAAAAAAGAATGTTCCTGTTTTTGTAAAAAAAGCAGAAACTCTTCTTAAAAAACTGGGCCTTGAAAAAGCAAAAGTAGATATAGAGCTCCTTGATATTCCTGAATTTAATGCCTTCGGAAAAGAAAATATTCAGCTTTTATTTCAGGCGAATTTGGGATTCCCGTTAAGGCCTATTCAAACGGCTATTTCCGGTGGTGAAAGATCGAGGGTTATGCTGGCCGTAAAGAAAATTATTGCTGAAAGTGATGATCTTCCCACTCTTATTCTGGACGAAATAGATACCGGAGTTTCAGGGAAAGTGGCTGAAGAAATCGGAAACCTTATGAGAGAGATGTCTAAAGATATGCAGTTGATCGTTATTTCTCATTTGGCACAGGTCGCTGCAAAAGGGAACGATAATTATAAAGTGGTAAAACAGGATATTTCAGGAAGAACCCAATCTACAATTATTCCTTTAACCGATGATCAGAAGCTAACCGAAATAGCACAATTACTTTCAGGAAGTAAAATTACAGAAGCTGCTTTAGCACAGGCTAAAGAATTGATCGGTTAAAAAATGCTCACAGGCTTGTAGATTACCATTCTGTTACGTACCTTAATTCAAAAAAATAAACATGAGTTTAGAATCGCAAAATGTTACGGATTACCCTAACACGAATACCATATTCATGGTGTGGAAGCTTAATGATGTTCCACAGCTGAAAGATGTTTTCCAGGAGCTATGTGCTTTGGTTTTAAATCTTAATAATTCTGTTTTCAACAGATTCCCGGGCAGCAGAGCAAGCTGTGTGATGGGAATTGGCTTTGAAGCATGGAAAAAGCTAAGTCTTCCTACTCCTATGCCCAAGGAACTTGCGAATTTTGAAGAGATAAAAGGGATAAAGTATACTGCTGTTTCTACTCCCGGAGATTTGCATTTTCATTTAAGAGCAGACAATCAAAGTGTTATATTCGATATGGGTGTTGAAATCTCAAAACTATTAAGTTCCGTAGCAGAAAGTATTCTGGAAATTCATGGATTTAAATATTGGGATGCAAGGTCTATTCTTGGTTTTGTAGACGGAACAGAAAACCCACACGGAGAAGACCGTGATTATTTTGCGAAAATTGGAAATGAAGATTCTCAATATCAGGGAGGAAGCTATCTTTTTGTTCAGAAATATCTTCATAATATGGATGCCTGGAAAAGTCTTTCTACAGAAGACCAGGAGAAGGTAATCGGCAGATCAAAGGAAAATGATATTGAAATGTCTGATGAAGTAAAACCTTCAAACTCACATATTGCTTTAGCGAATGTAGAAGGAGAGAATGGTGAAGAACTTAAGATTGTAAGAGATAATATGCCTTTCGGAAACCCTTCTAAAAATGAATTTGGAACCTATTTCATTTCTTATGCAAGTACTTTTACCACTACGAAAAAGATGTTGACCCATATGTTTATTGGAGATCCTCCGGGAAATTATGACCGGATTTTAGACTTCAGTACAGCAGTAACGGGTACGCTCTTCTTTGTTCCAACCAGAAATATGCTTGACGAATTTTCAGGATAATATAAGAAAAAAGGCTGCTTCTTTACGGAGGCAGCCCTTTTATCAATTACTTACAGAGATGATATCAAATGACAATCTCAATCACACATTCCGATAGGAAGTTGGCACATGACAGTCTGGGAACATGGATAGTCTGTTTGTGCAACGCAACATGCCGAATATCCATTATAATAAGCAGGATATTTAAATTTCCCCTGGCAGTTTGATGCTGAATTTCCGCCTAATACTTCCTTTAAGCTTTGTCTCTTTAATTTCTTTAGGTTTTTCATGGCTTTTGTTTTGAAATTATATCACTAATTTATGAAAAAATAATACGCAAATCTGAATTTAATAAAAAATTGTTATTCAGTATTTTGCATCATTAAAAAAGCCCTGGGAATCCCAAGGCTTTTACTGATATATTATGTTTGTAATCCTATTTCAGGCTTCCTACCATGTCTTCAGGTTTTACCCATTCATCAAACTGTTCGGCAGTTAAAAGCCCCAGATTTACAGCTTCTTCTTTTAACGTGGTCCCATTCTTATGGGCTGTTTTTGCAATTTTAGCTGCATTTTCATAACCAATATGAGTATTAAGAGCTGTTACAAGCATTAAAGACTTGTCAACAAGCTCTTTAATTCTCTCGTGATTAGGCTCAATTCCAACTGCACAGTGATCATTAAATGAAATACATGCATCGGCAATCAACTGGGCAGATTGTAAGAAATTGTAAGCCATAACAGGTTTAAAAACATTAAGCTCATAATTTCCCTGAGTTCCGGCAAAAGAAATGGTGGTATCATTTCCTAAAACCTGAGCACAAACCATAGTTAGCGCCTCATTTTGAGTAGGGTTTACTTTCCCCGGCATGATAGACGACCCAGGTTCATTTTCTGGAATGTGAATTTCACCAATTCCTGATCTTGGTCCTGAGGCCAATAACCTGATGTCCTGTGCAATTTTGAATAAAGATACGGCAAGCTGTTTTAAAGCACCATGACTTTCAACAATGGCATCATGAGCAGCAAGAGCTTCAAATTTATTTTCTGCAGTAATAAAAGGCAGGTTGGTGAATTTTGCAATATGCTCAGCTACTTTTACATCATAGCCGTTTGGAGTATTTAACCCGGTTCCTACTGCCGTTCCACCAAGTGCAAGTTCAGAAAGGTGAGGAAGTGTATTTTTTAAAGCTCTTAAGCCAAATTCCAGCTGAGCGACATATCCTGAAAATTCCTGTCCAAGGGTAAGTGGAGTAGCATCCATCAGGTGGGTTCTTCCGATTTTTACAACATCCTTGAATGCTTTGGATTTTTCAGATAATGTATTTTTTAATTTTTCTACAGCAGGTATCGTTACTTCCACTACTTTTTTATAAGCAGCAATATGCATCGCTGTAGGATAGGTATCATTGGATGATTGAGATTTATTGACATCATCGTTTGGGTGGATTTCAGATTTCTCTCCTAAAGTACCCCCATTATTGACATGTGCCCTGTTGGAAACAACTTCGTTGACATTCATGTTTGACTGAGTTGCCGACCCGGTTTGCCAAATAACCAGTGGGAACTGATCATTAAGTTTTCCTGCCAGAATTTCATCACAGACCTTAGCAATCATATCCCTTTTTTCAGCAGCAAGAACTCCCAAATCGCTGTTGGCGTACGCTGCTGCTTTTTTCAAATAGGCAAATGCTTCAATGATTTCGTGGGGCATTGAACCCTCAGGACCTATTTTAAAATTATTTCTGGAACGCTCTGTCTGTGCTCCCCAAAATTTGTCTGCAGGTACCTGAACTTCGCCCATGGTGTCTTTTTCTATTCTGTAATTCATTGTGATTGAAATTTTTATAAAGTTACTGATAACACCAGAATTTCGCAATTTATAATCATTATAAATATCAATTTTAATGACTGATTTTACTCATATTTTTTTACGGTAGCCGTATTTTTGTGCAAACAAAAAATTGAATGGAATTTAGATATCAGGATCCGTATCCAATTCAGAAAGATGATACGGTGTATAAAAAGCTTACATCAGATTATGTAAAAGTTGAAAAATTAGGAGACAGGGAAATCTTAACTGTAGATCCTAAAGGGTTGGAATTACTTGCTGAGGAAGCTATGGCTGACGTTTCTTTTATGTTACGTTCTTCTCACTTAGAGAGTCTTAGAAGAATTATTGATGATCCTGAAGCTACGGACAATGACCGATTTGTTGCTTATAACCTGCTACAGAACGCTGCAGTAGCTGCAGAGGGAGCTCTTCCTTCTTGTCAGGATACAGGAACAGCAATTGTAATGGGTAAAAAAGGAGAAAATGTATACACAGGAGTAGACGACGGTGAATTTTTAAGCCGAGGAATTTTCAATACCTACCAAAAAAGAAACTTAAGATATTCTCAGGTGGTTCCTTTAACTATGTTTGATGAGAAAAATTCAGGATCCAACCTTCCGGCACAGATTGATATTTATGCTAAAAAAGGAGATTACTATGAGTTCTTGTTTTTAACAAAAGGAGGAGGTTCTGCCAATAAAACATTCCTGTACCAAAAAACAAAATCTTTACTGAACGAAAAATCTCTTGAAGAGTTTATCAAAGAGAAAATTTCAGATCTTGGAACGGCAGCCTGCCCTCCGTATCACCTTGCTTTAGTCATTGGAGGAACTTCTGCAGAAGCGAACCTTGCTGCTGTAAAGAAAGCTTCGGCTAAGTATTATGATCATCTTCCGACGGAAGGAAATGAAGCCGGACAGGCGTTCAGAGATCTTGAATGGGAGGCTAAAGTTCAGAAAATATGTCAGGAAAGTGCTATTGGAGCTCAGTTTGGTGGAAAATATCTTACCCATGATGTAAGAGTGATCAGACTTCCAAGACACGCAGCTTCATGTCCGGTAGGAATGGGAGTTTCTTGTTCTGCAGATAGAAATATCAAAGGAAAAATTACAAAAGAAGGAATTTTCCTTGAGCAATTGGAACAGGATCCAAAGAGATTTTTACCAGCTACCCCTCCCCATTTGGAAGAAGCGGTAGAAGTTGATTTGAATAAACCTATGCAGGATATTTTAGCTGATCTTTCAAAATATCCAATCAAAACAAGACTAAAATTAAATGGTACCCTTATCGTAGCAAGAGATATTGCTCATGCTAAGATCAAAGAACTGATAGATAGTGGTAAACCCATGCCAGAGTATTTCAAAAACCACCCGATTTACTATGCAGGACCTGCAAAGACTCCGGAAGGAATGGCATCAGGAAGTTTCGGACCTACTACCGCAGGAAGAATGGATGTATATGTTGACGAGTTTCAAAGCCATGGCGGAAGTATGATCATGCTGGCTAAAGGAAACAGAAGTAAAGATGTTGCAGATGCATGTAATAAATACGGAGGATTCTATCTTGGATCTATCGGAGGGCCTGCAGCTATCCTTGCAAAGGATAATATTGTATCTGTAGATGTTGTGGATTTCCCGGAATTAGGAATGGAAGCCGTAAGAAAAATTGAAGTAAAAGACTTCCCTGCATTCATTATTACGGATGATAAGGGAAACGATTTCTTCGCAAATCTTGCCCACTAGTTAGTTTAAAATTAAAATAAATTATAAAATAGAGCCTATATCTTTTGTGTAAAAAAGAAAAAAGCTCTATTTTTGCCTAAAATCTAAAGAGAATGATAACTATTTTATCAGCATTTTGGCCGTTCTACCAGTTCCTATGGACTGTATTCTTCATTACTATGTTCTTAGTAGGGTTCTGGTGTATTTTTATGTTCTTCGGATTAGTCATTCCAATGTGGCTTACGGAAGGTTTGAAAGAATACTTTGGAAAAGTAAAGGCTTTCGATCCTGAAGATATCAGAAGAAAGAATATTTATGAGCAGGAAGGTGTAGAGGTTCTTTACAACCAACCTAAAGGTAACGGACCTTTCATTCACGATCACGGACATCATCATTAATTGATTGTCATTGCTTTTTCACCTTAATTCTGAAAAAGTAATATCAAAGCAAAACAACATATATAAACCGCTTAATTTTTTAGGCGGTTTTTCTATTTGTTATTTCTCAGGTTTTCAGGAGCAACACCAAATTTCTTTTTAAAAGCACGGGTGAAATTCTGTACATATTCATACCCACATTCAATAGCGATTTCTTTGATCATTACATCACTGTTGGTAATCATTTTTTTTGCCTTCAGCATTCTTAGTTCAGAAATATAATGGGAAATGGTCATATGATATTGACTCTTAAATTCCTGCCGGATGATATTCTGATTAATCCCGATCAGTTTTCCTATTTCCTCAGCCTTTATATTTCTGTGGTAATTTTCATCGATGTATTTCTTGATCATTTCAGGGGCCTTTGGGGCTGATTGTGCGCTGTTTTTTTCGTGGAACTGTTCGAATACAAGAATAAGCAGTTTGATGAGCTTGGCTTCAATAAATAACTTCTGAATAATACCTTTCTTTGAAGAGCCGATGATTTCTTTAAGGATCATATGCATTTCAACAGTCATGGTGGGGGGTGTTTCTTTATGAAAATAGATGAAGCTGTTTCTCATCATGTTTTCCAGTATATCAGAACTTTCCTCACTGGATTTGGGGTTGATAAGGTGATTAATATACTGATAGTCAATCCGGATCAGAAGATATTGTAATGCTTCCTGACTATCAGATCGTAATTCTGCTCTGTTTTCTTCTGATGAATAATAAAGAATGTATTGATTTTTTCTGAATACTATTGGAAGATGACCGGCAGATTTTTCAAGATATATGTCCGAACCCAACAGAAAGAGTAGGTTAAAACTCGATCCAGCTTCCAGTATTGACGTTTTTGAATATCGTTCGGAACAAAATTCTATGCTAATATTATCTGAGGCAAATAATATCTTTTCTTCTTCTAAATTACTCATAATCAGTGTTATTTTTGATGGTGTTCATATATAACTCCTATATCGGATAACTAAAAGTTGGAAAATGATAACTCTGAATTAAACGGGTAAGCTACTTTTGCGCAAAATTAAATTAAATTTAGAATAATTAAAAATAATATTGATTATGTTTGAAAATCTATATTTTGTGATGAGAAAACTAAGCGCGGGAATGATGCTGATACTCATCGCTTTGAATGGTTTATATGCGCAGGGAAATCCTCAAAATTGTACCAATGCAGACCCTGGAAATAATCCTGGAGATGTAGGATGTGTGAAATTTGCTTACCAGGGCCAAACAGTTTCTTATACGACTGTAAGAGCTAATGATGGAAAAATATGGCTGCAGCAGAACCTGGGAAGCTCTAAAGTAGCCTCTTCTCTGGATGATGAAGCTTCATATGGAGATCTCTTTCAGTGGGGAAGATGGGATGACGGCCATCAGCTAAGAAATTCAGCCACAGTTTCTGCTCCTACTCCTAACAGGCCGGACGGTTTAGCAGGGGTGAGCTCGTACATCATAGGAACACCCGCGTGGTGGTCTACTCTTGAAGCTAATGATGAATGGACCGCAAAGAACATAGATGGGCTAGGAAAGACAGTGGGTGTAGACCCATGCAAGGCAATAGGTGCCAATTGGAGAATGCCAACACAGGCAGACTGGGCAAGTATTGTTAGCCTTGAAAGTGTTACGGCCCCCGCAAGCGCTTACAGCAGTCATCTGAAATTGCCTGCAGGAGGATATCGCAGTTCTTCAGACGCTGGTTTTACTTTTGTAGGAAAGAGAGGGTATTTCTGGAGTTCGGATGTGTCCGGACTTGGAGGGAAATATCTGTACGTAGGGACCATCAGTGCTAATGCCTCAGCAGGGGCACCCAGAGGGCAGGGAGCCTCAGTAAGATGTATTAAACCTACCTCGGCACTTGCTACTTCGGAGGTAAGACTAAATCATAATAGCATAGGGATGTATCCCAATCCAACAAAAGGAATTCTTACCATTAAAGCAGATTCCTCGATTGAAAGTATAATGATAACGAATACGGTAGGACAAAAGATGGACGCCGGGTTTTCAAATGATCAGGTTAATATGACAGGACTTCCGGACGGTTTATACATTGTAGAAATAAAATTAAAAAACGGACAGACCGTTTCTAAAAAGATTATTAAAGGATAAGCAGTCTTCTTGTAGAATCACTGTATTCCCTTACATAAAATAGTTCACTTCAATTACAATTACTTTTATTAGGGAGGCTTATGAAATTTTTCATAAGCCTTTTTTATGCTGCGTTTGCAAATCGTAAAAACGGCTTTTGCATATTGAAAAAAATAGTCTACTTTTGCAGTAGATTTATCAAGAAAGGTGGAGGGATTTGGCCCAAAGAAACCTTAGCAACCTACACAATTCCAGAAGTGTAAAGGTGCTAATTCCAACCCGATGGGGGAGATAATTGAAGTCAATATTCTTATATGAATTCCATTTCTTGAAGTCTTGTGTGTCTGAGGATTGATTCTCGGAATGTATAATAATTTTTGCAGGAACAAAAGATGAAAAAAGTAAGCATAGCTGTATTATTGCTTGGCACCATTGGGATCGCTGCCCAGGAACAGGAAGAAAAAGGAAAACAAATTGAAGATATTATCATCGTAGGAAATCGTAATGTTAAAAGGACAAAACTAGAGACACCGGTTCCCGTAGATGTTATTAATATTGAAAAAATACAGAAAGCATCCCCCCAAATAACGGTTCAGGATTTATTGAACTATGTTATTCCCTCATTTAATTCCGTAAGACAGTCTGCTTCTGACGGAACCGAGCATATTGATCCTGTGACATTAAGAGGAATGGGCCCGGATCAGGTCTTAGTATTGGTTAATGGAAAAAGAAGACATACCACTTCTTTGGTCAATTATCAGAATACAGTTGGAAATGGTTCTGTGGGAACAGATTTGAGTACAATTCCTGTTATTGCTATTGAAAAAATTGAAGTATTAAGAGATGGAGCGGCAGCTCAGTATGGCTCTGATGCCATTGCGGGAGTAATCAATATTATACTCAAAAAAAATGCAGGGGCTTCAGCAAGTATTACTTACGGATTAAGCGGAAGGAATGATGGAGACACCTATCAGGCAGGAGTTAACTATGGGGCTTCATTAGGAAAAAAAGAAGGGTATGTCAATCTTTCATTACAGCTAAGCCACAGAGGGAAAACAACGAGGACTCAAAATCATGATTTGGATATTTTCGGAAATAATTTTGCGTATCCTTTCGCAGATGATCCGGAGGCGGCAAGAGCTGCAGATGATGATGAAATTAAAAAAAGAGGTTTAACCCGTGACGATTTCAACTTTCAGATCGGAGATGCACAGATCAAGCAGGCGCAGCTGTTTTTTAATTCAGAATATCCTTTTAATGATCATTTTAAACTCTATTCATTTGGTGGTTTCAGTATCAAAGAAGGAAAAGGATATGGCTTCAGAAGGCTTCCCAGTGAAACGTTTAATGTTGTTTCATCAATTTATCCCAACGGATTTCAGGCGGAGCTGGGATCTCAGGTATATGATATCTCTTATGCTGTCGGAGCAAAATATAATGTAAACAACTGGCTTTTTGATGTAAGCAATACGTTTGGAAACAATACTTTCAATTATAACGTAAGCAATACGAATAATGCTTCTTTAGGAGCAAAATCACCGACCCGATTTTATGCCGGGGCACACAGTTTTTTGCAAAATACCCTTAATCTTGACGTCTCTAAAAATATAAACCGGTTTAATATAGCATTTGGAGGTGAATTCAGATTTGAACAATATCAGATTAAATCCGGAGATCCTGCATCCTATACCCAATATGATGTCAACGGAAATGTAGCAAGTACGGGATCAACAGTGATAGGAGCAGGAGGATCGCAGTCATTCATCGGCTTTTCACCGGATAATACCTTAAAAAAAGACAGGCATTCTACAGCGGTATATGCTGATATATCTTATGATTTGGATAAAAAGCTGAATATTGATGCTGCGGCAAGATTTGAAAACTATTCTGATTTTGGAAATACCCTGAATGGAAAACTCGCCGTACGATATGAGTTTTTAAAAAATTATGCGGTAAGAGCAGCTGTAGGAACGGGCTTCAGAGCACCTTCTCTGCAACAGCAGTATTTCAACAATTCTTATGCAGATATTTCAACTTCAGGGTCCACAATTGTAACTAAAGGAATTTTTAATAACGACAGTAAAGCGGCACAGGTTCTTGGATTTGATAAGTTAAAACAGGAGACCTCGGTCAACGGAAGCCTTGGATTTACTTTAAAACCGGCGAAAGGACTATTCATTACTTTAGATGGTTATATCATTAAAGTGAAAGACAGAATTGTCATTACAAGTAATATTACAGATTCCAGATTATCAGATCCTGATGTAGTAGGGGTTGGAAAAGAAGTCGAAAGCGGTAGGTTTTTTGCCAATGCTATTGATACGGAGACCAAAGGCGTGGATTTGGTTATTTCCTACGACTGGAAATTGGGTGGAGGAAACCTGAATGTGAACCTTGCTGGAAATTATACAGAAACAAAAATTACAGATTTTCATTTCCCGGAAAACCTGGGAACTCCTCAGAATGAGTTTTTTGGGCCCGATCAGATCAATATTATAGAAACTTTATCACCCAAAACAAAGGCCTCATTAGGATTGAATTATGGAATAGGAAAGTTTAATTTTCTCGTAAGAAATACCTATTTTGGTAAAGTAATAAGAGACGGATATCCTTTTGGAAGCGTTCAGGAATTTTCACCGAAAGTGATTACAGATGTCAGTGTAGGGTATGATATTACAAAAAATATCAACTTTACCGTAGGTGCTAATAATGTCTTTGATGTGTTCCCGGATCGTCAGATTTATGAAAATTCATATTATGGAGTATTTAAATATGCTCCGGTACAAATGGGAACATTAGGTAGCTATTTCTTCGGAAGGCTTAATTTTAATTTTTAATCATTAATGAATACTCCTTCACATCAGATCGGCTGGAAAACAGCTGCAGCCATTGTGGTTTCCAATATGATAGGAACCGGAATTTTTACAACACTGGGATTTCAGTTATCTGATATTACCAATACCTACAGCATCTTTCTGCTATGGGGTATTGGTGGGATTCTGGCATTATTCGGGGCTTTTTGCTATGCTGAATTGGGATCCCATTTTAAAGGCAATGGCGGAGACTTCATTTATCTCAAAGAAACCTATCATCCGTTATTTGGATACCTTATAAGTTGGATATCTTTGATTATCGGTTTCTCTTCCCCGGTGGCTTTAGCGGCATTAGCCATGTCAAAATATCTTTCAGTATTTCAATACACATTTGGAAATGGTTTTGCCATCGCTGCAATTTTTCTGGTGGCTGCCGCCTTATCATTTAGTTTAAAAGCTTCAAGTAGGTTTCATAATTTTTTTACATTAATCAAGATCACCTTTATTATCGTTTTGGTTATTTTGGGCGTGGGACTTTCGGAATCTGGCCAGATAGGGAACAGTCTTAATTTCAGTGACAGCTGGCAGAATGAAATCATGCTTCCTGCTTTTGCTACTTCCCTGGTATTTGTTACCTATTCTTATACAGGCTGGAATTCAGCGTCTTATATTGCGGGAGAAATAAAGGATGTGCAGAAAAATCTTCCTAAATCTCTGATTATAGGGACTGTTTTTGTGACAGTAAGCTATATTTTAGTCAATTACATTATGCTGAAACATGCCTCAGTGAATCAATTGGCAGGAAAAGAAGATGTAATGGGTGAAGCGGCAGTTAATATGCTGGGCTCTACCTTTGGAAAAATAGTGAATATCTTTATTGCTTTACAACTGATTGCAACCATTAGTGGGTATTTATGGGTAGGTTCGAGGCTTACTCAGGCTTTTGCGAAGGATACTTATCTGTGGAAGCCTCTTTCCACGGGTAATAAAAAAGGAATCCCGGTAAGAGCTATTTTTGCCCATGCTGTTATTGCTTCGGTAATTATTTTAACAGGAAGTTTTAAGGAAATTTTCGTTTATACAGCATTCATTCTTCAGTTATTTGCCAGTCTGGCCATTTCTACGGTATATTTTCTTAAAAAAGAAGACCGGAAAATATTTAAATCCAATGCTTTTTATATTTTTCCCACGGTTTTTTTACTGTTCAGTATTTATATTCTTTATTTTACCCTGATTCATAATCCTAAGGAAAGTTTTATTGGGCTGGGAATTGTAGCTGTAGGAATTGCACTGTACTTAATAGATAGAAAACTTTCTAAAAGAAGTAAGCCGGAAATGGATGATTCCAAAAGCGAATAAGACAATTGATAAATTGACCTTTTGGATTTTTAGTCTAATGCTCAAAAATTTATGCTGATTTGTAATTTTAATTTTGAATTAATAATCCTTATCTTTGCACCCACAAAAATTCTATAATGTCTAAATCATTAATTCCAAAATTAGAAGCTATAAAACAAAGATATAATGAGGTTGCAGACCTTATTATACAGCCTGATGTCATTTCAGACCAAAAAAGATATTCTTCTTTAAACAAAGAATATAGTGATTGGGCAAAATTGTAAAGGTTTATGATCAGTACAAAGGAGCTTTGGACGCTATTGAAGAATCTGATGAGATCATTGCTGATGGTTCGGATAGAGATTTGGTAGATCTTGCAAAAGAAGAAAAATTAGAAGCTCAGGCTAAAATTCCAGGTTTGGAAGAAGAGCTGAAAGTATTGCTTATTCCTAAAGATCCTGCAGATGACAAAAACATTATTGTGGAATTACGTGCCGGAACCGGAGGTGATGAAGCCGCTATTTTTGTGGAAGATATCTACAGAATGTATTCCATGTACTTCAAAACAAAAGGATGGAGACATGAAGTGACAGATTCTAATGAAGCGGCGAAAGGATACAAGGAATTGATTATGAAGGTGGAAGGTGAAGGTGTTTATGGGATTATGAAATTTGAATCAGGAGTTCACCGTGTGCAGCGTGTACCGGAAACAGAATCTCAGGGAAGGGTTCATACCTCTGCAATTACCATTGCTGTTTTACCTGAAGCTGAAGAAGTGGATGTAGAGATTAACCCGGCTGATATTGAAATGCAGACTTCACGTTCAGGAGGAGCAGGAGGTCAGAATGTTAACAAGGTTGAAACTAAAGTTCAGCTTACACACAAGCCTTCAGGTCTTGTAGTGGTTTGTCAGCAAGCCCGTTCTCAGCTAGCTAACCGTGAATTGGCAATGGAAATGCTTCGTGCCAAATTATATGATATCAAATTGCAGGAAGTTCAGGGAGATATTGCTGCCCAGAGAAAAACCATGGTTTCTACAGGAGACCGTTCTGCAAAAATCAAAACATATAATTATCCTCAGGGAAGAGTAACAGACCATAGAATCAATAAATCTATGTATAATCTTGATGCCTACATGAATGGAGATATCGCGGAAATGATAGATGCTGTAATCATGGCAGAAAATGCAGAAAAGATGAAAGGAGAAGAAGAAAATTATTAAAATATTTAAAAATAAAAATAAAGCCTCCGATTTTTTTGGAGGCTTTATTTTTTCCAAATCAACAACATATCGTAAAATATAAACTATGAAAAACTACAAAATTATTTTGTTTTTAGTACTTACCATGCTGGGTAATTATGCAACGGCCCAGACAGAAGTAAAAAAACCGGCAGAAGCTTTTGAATTGTTTTTTGGAGCATTTGTGAATAATGATGATGCTTCAATTGGTAAGCTTAATGATTATCTAAGACCTACTGTAGAAGGTCAGGATGCTTATCAGGTCAACTTTAAAGACACTTCTGAAGAAACGGTTAAAACGACAGCCGAAAACTTTCTGACAGCTTTCCCAAAAACAGTAGCCTCAGCTTGTAAAAAAGAAGCTGAAGATTACTTCAGAGTGATGTTTGAAAACTTCAGAAAAGGAAAACTTAGTGTTAAAAGTGTGAAGGTGGTGCCGAATGAATATGTGGAAGGGCAAAAAATTGCAGAGGTAAGTTATGCCGTAAGCTTTAAAGTTCCTTCAAAATTAGCCCCGGAACCTACAGAAAATCCACAGAAAGTAAAAGCTGAAGACTTGAAGAAATATCTTACTCAGTCTGTTCAGGATTTTAAAAATGCAGATAAAACAGTGAGTGTTGATCAGGAGTTCAGTTTGTATGAACTTAAAGAAAACAATAAAATATATTACTGGAACGGTAGCCCGGATGAGATTGTTACCAACCTGACCGATTTCTATTTTGATAGTTTCGGATCGAAAGAATAGTGTGATTACTAATATATTAAAGATTTAAAAGCCCTGTTTTCGGGGCTTTTTTTATTTCACATACTTTACGTATTTTTGAGAAAACCGTTCACTATGAATTTTAAACCTATATTATTAACTGCTGGAGTTCTGTTTTCAGCATCTTTTTATTCTCAAAAAATGAATTATCCTAAAGCATTAAAAGGAAGCCAGACTGACACCTATTTTGGGAGTGCTGTAGCTGATCCTTTCAGAGATTTGGAAAATGATTCGGCGCCTACCAAAAAATGGGTGGATGAAGAAGTAGCTTACAGCCAGAATTATCTTTCAAAGATTCCATTCAGAGATAAAATTAAAGATCAGCTGAGAGAGATCTGGAATTATGAGAAAATTTCAGCCCCTTTCAAAGAAGGAGATTATACATATTATTCTAAAAACGATGGTTTACAGGCACAGTCTGTTTTGTATAGAACAAACAATAAGACCAAAGCAACAGAAGTATTTTTAGATCCTAATAAATTTTCAGAAAAGGGTACCACTTCACTTTCACAGCTTTCATTTAATAAAAAAGGAAATTTAGCTGCTTATTCCATTTCGGAAGGAGGAAGTGACTGGAACAAAATTATCATCATTGACGCGATTACAAAAAAGCAGATTGATGAAACCTTATTAGATGTGAAATTCAGCGGTATTTCATGGCAGGGAGACGAAGGTTTCTATTATTCAAGTTATGATAAACCAAAAGAAGGAACGGTGCTTTCTGGAATGACGGATAAGCATAAGGTATATTTTCATAAACTGGGAACCAAGCAGTCTGAAGATAAGCTGATTTTCGGTGGCGAAAAAACCCCAAGAAGATATTTGGGAGCAAATGTTTCTGAAGATCAACGATTTTTGATTATTTCTGCGGCCAATGCAACCAATGGAAATGAATTGTATATTAAAGATTTAAAGAATGGAGGAGACTTTGTACAGATTACAAAAGGATTTGATATTAATGCCAGTATCGTAGATACAGAAGGAGATGATCTTTTTATTTCTACAGATAAAGATGCTCCGAATATGCGTCTTGTGAAAACCTCAATTAAAAATCCAGCTCCTGAAACTTGGAAAGATGTGATTCCTCAGACTGAAAATGTGTTGGGGATTACCCAGGGAGGAGGATATTTCTTTGCTACATACATGATCGATGCCATTGATCAGGTAAAACAATTTGATAAGACAGGAAAATTAATCAGAGAAATAACACTTCCTGGAAAAGGGAATATTTCCGGTTTTGGAGGAAAAGAAAAGGAAAAAGAAGTATATTATTCATTCAGTAATTATATCACACCGGGAACCACCTATAAATTTAATGTAGATTCGGGTAAATCTGAAGTTTACCAGAAGCCGAAAGTGAAATTTAATCCTGAAGATTATGTCTCTGAGCAGGTATTCTATACTTCTAAGGATGGTACAAAGGTTCCTATGATGATTAATTATAAAAAAGGAACTAAGCTTGATGGTAAAAACCCTACTATTTTATATTCTTATGGAGGTTTCAACATCAGTTTACAGCCCTCTTTCTCTGTAGTGAATGCCATCTGGATGGAAAATGGTGGTATTTATGCCGTTCCAAATATCCGTGGTGGTGGTGAATATGGAAAAAAATGGCATGATGCCGGAACCAAAATGCAGAAAAGAAACGTTTTCGAAGACTTTATTGCTGCCGGAGAATACCTGCAAAGTAAAGGTTATACTTCAAAAGAATATATGGCCCTTTCAGGAAGATCAAACGGAGGATTATTGGTAGGAGCTACCATGACTATCCGTCCGGATTTAGCAAGAGTAGCATTCCCGGGAGTAGGCGTTTTGGATATGTTGAGATATAATAAATTTACTGCCGGTGCCGGTTGGGCTTATGACTATGGAACAGCGGAAGATAATAAAGAGATGTTTGAATATCTTAAATCATATTCTCCGGTTCACAACGTAAAAGCTGGTACGTGTTACCCATCTACAATGATTATTACAAGTGATCACGATGACAGGGTAGTTCCGGCTCACTCATTCAAATTCGGAGCAGAACTTCAGGATAAGCAGGCGTGTAAAAATCCTATTTTATTAAGAATAGAAAAAAATGCAGGTCATGGCGCAGGAAGATCTACAGAACAAGTGATTGCTGAAAATGCGGATCTCATATCGTTTGCTTTGTATGAGATGGGAATTAAGAAATAATAGATAAATAATAAAAAAATAACAAAAATGGCTGATTTTTAATAAAATCAGCCATTTTTTTAGAGGTTACTTTGATTGTAATTAGTATTTTTACCATGGATATTTAAAGTTTACTAATTTTTATTCAATTAAGTAATTATGAAAAAAAGAATTTTATTAGTTTGTGCACTAGCGGCTGGGCTATCCAGCTTTAATGCACAAAGGTGGACGCCTGCATCACAAAGAACGTCCGAAATCAGAAAAGAAGTAGAAGTTCAACATTCTTATAGACTAGATTTACAGTCTCTTAGGAGCGTTTTAAAGGATGCTGTGGAAACAGGAAAAGGAGCTCAGGCGGTTATTGTTTCTTTACCTACAGCAGAAGGGAAGATTGAAAGATTTGCTGTATATAGTGATCCTGTAATGGAGAAATCTATGGCAGACAGATATCAGCTAGGATCTTATATGGGAGTTGGGGTAGACGATCCGTCTAAATATTTAAGATTCAGTACTTCTCCAAGGGAAATGCAGTCCATGATTATTAAAGATGGGAAATTCCAGTTTATTGAGCCTATTACTACAGATAAGCAAGTATATGGTGTTTTCTATAAAACAAAGAGAACGGAAGGAGAACATGGTTTCGAATGTACAACAGATGAGAAGAATTTTAAAGATATAAAGTCATTAGAAGCTTATGGTAGAAATACTCTGTCTAATATTAATGCAGGAAATACTAACAGACCAGCCAGTACAAAGTTCAGAACTTACAGATTAGCTTTAGCAGTTACAGGTGAATACACCCAAAAATTTGATCCAAATGGGGGAACTGCTAATACAGTAGCGCAAATGAATGCTACAATGAATCGCGTAAATGGTATTTTTCAGAAAGATTTTGGAATAAAGTTAATTATTCAGGATCTTCCTAATATCATTTACACAAATCCTGCTACAGATTTTTATACACCTCCAGTAGCACAAAATGATCCTTCATTGAATTTACAATTACAAAGGATGCTGACTCTAGATGTAGGAAATGCCAACTATGATATGGGGCATGTATTCAATGCAGCAGGGGGAAATGGTAATGCTGGATCTATCGGATCTACATGTGTTAATCCTGCAAATACAAACTCTTTAGCAAAAGGTTCTGCTTTTACTCAAATGGCAAACCCAACGGGAGATGCTTTTGATATAGATTATGCAGCTCATGAAATGGGACACCAGCTAGGTGCAAACCATACATTTTCACACAACTCAGAAGGATCGGGAGTAAACATAGAGCCAGGTGGTGGTACTACCATAATGGGATATGCCGGAATTACAGGAGATAATGTACAGAACTTTACTGATGCCTATTTTCATTATTCGTCTGTGAACCAGGTATTAAACAAGCTGGATAGCAAGACAACATGCGGGGTGTGGCAGGATATAACAACCAATACCGCTCCGGTAATTTCACCTCTTACTGCTTATAATATTCCTAAAGGTACTGCGTATTATCTGGATGCTGCAGCTACAGATGCTGATCCTATTAAATATACATGGGAACAATATGACAGTGCTGATTCATACCATTCAATATCCGGTGACAGTGGTTGGGGATATAATTCTCAGGGAGCATTGACAAGATCTTATTTTGGAACAGCCAGTGGAAGAAGATATTTTCCAAGCCTTCCTATAGTAATGTCAGGAAATTTAACAGATAAAACAAAATGGGAAACCGTTTCTTATATTCCAAGAACTCTTAAGTATGCGGTAACTGTTAGGGACGAAAATGCTACTCCAATGTTAGTATCGGCGGAAACTACGGTTAATGTTAAAGATGATGGCCCTTTCAAATTTAAAGGTCTTACTGAAGCTACAGTACTATACAATAATGCTGCTAATACAATTTCATGGGATGTAGTGAATACTAACTCTGCACCATACAATGTAGCTAACGTAAAAATAGAATACACAACGGATCTTGTAAACGGATCTTCATGGACAGAGCTTGTAGCTTCTACTCCTAATACAGGAAGTTATACTGGCCAGATCCCTTCTGGTGTTACAGGTCCTATTAAATTAAAAATTTCTGCAATTGGAAATATATTCTATGCAGTATCTCCAAAAGTTGCTATTGGTACTGCACCAACTTCAACTACAGATGCGCCAACAGGAGTATCTGCGATTGCTGCGGATATATTGAAAAACACGGCTGTTGTAGGCTGGAATAGTGTTCCTGGTGCTACTTATTCTATTAATTATAGAAAAGCAGGAGTTACTAACTGGACCAATACTACGAGCCCTACTAATTCAGTATTGTTAAGCGCTCTTGAAGATGAAACTAACTATGAAGTACAGGTTGCTGCTGTAGTAAACTCTGTTCCTGGAGCTTTTTCAAATAATTATACCTTCAAAACTAAAGGATTAAGAACAGGAGCAGATTATTGCTTAATGAGTACTGGTGGAAATAGTTTTGCCAACTATGCACTTAACAGTGGTTTAGCTAAATTAAACGTAGCTAATTTGGCTTACTTAGATGCAACTTATAAGAGTATCTTCAGAACTTATTTAGATTTCAGTGAAGATACGACCAAAATGATTAACCTTACTCAGGGAACGCAATATACATTGTCTTACATTGGTATTGGTAACGAAATTGCAGATGATAACTATCCTGACAACGTAGAAGTATGGATCGATTACAACAGGAATGGTGTTTTCGAAAGTACAGAGAAAATTGGATCTAATAGTGCTACTCCTGATGCTAACTCACTACACGCAGGAACAATGACATTTACTGTTCCTGGAGACACCTATTCAGGGGATAAAACTTTAAGAATGAGAGTGGCAAATACCTCTTTTGTTACTGCTAGCGGACCATGTAGTAGCCCATCTTATTTAGAAGGTGGAGGAATCTATTCAGTTGGTTCATTTAAAGATTTCCCGGTTAAAATTGCAGGGAACCTGGCAGTAGGTGAAGTAAACAGTACAAAAACTTCTGAAGTGTCTATCTACCCTAACCCTGCTGATACTTTTGTAGAAGTGAAAAACCTTAAAGGTAAAGCAGATTACAAAATCTACAGTGCAGACGGTAGATTGGTTCAGGAAGGTAAGATTGAAGGTAGAATCAATGTTGCTTCATTAGTTAAAGGAATGTATGTAGTAACAATCAAAGACGAGAAAAATACGTACAATACTAAGCTTATCAAAAAATAAGTAAAGCGTATATCTATCATAAAGGCCGGGCATTTGCCCGGCCTTTTTTGTGGCTAAGCTTTAGATAAATAGAATGTTAACAGAAGTTTTGTGTTTCATTCAAAAAAATTAACTTTACGCAGACAAAAATTATTGGAATGCGAAAGACAATTTCTGTGAAAAAGCCGGATTTTAATGTATTACCTCAGGAAAGAGAAATATACAATTTTGAAAAAGACGGATTAGAGCTTAAGTCATCTTATGAAAAAAAAGATGTAAAAGATGAATCTTTAACACAGACTTCTCCGGGAATTGAACCTTATCTGAGAGGCCCGTATTCCACGATGTATGTTCAGAAACCATGGACAGTCCGACAGTATGCCGGGTTTTCCACAGCAGAAGAATCTAATGCATTTTACAGAAGAAACCTGGCAGCGGGGCAAAAAGGACTATCGGTTGCTTTTGACCTTGCTACCCACAGGGGATATGATTCTGATCATGCAAGAGTAGTAGGAGATGTGGGAAAAGCAGGCGTTGCCATAGACTCTGTGGAAGATATGAAAATACTCTTTAATGAAATCCCTTTGGATCAGATCTCTGTCTCCATGACGATGAATGGAGCGGTGCTCCCTATTCTGTCTTTTTATATCGTTGCTGCCGAAGAGCAGGGCGTAAAACAGGAACTCCTTTCCGGAACTATTCAGAATGATATCCTGAAAGAATTTATGGTGAGAAATACCTATATCTATCCACCGGCACCTTCTATGAAGATTATTGCAGATATCTTTGAATATACCTCACAAAATATACCCAAATTTAACTCGATATCCATCTCAGGATACCATATGCAGGAAGCGGGTGCTACTCCGGTTCTGGAGATGGCCTATACGCTTGCAGATGGCCTAGAATATGTAAGAACAGGGATTAAGGCCGGTATGAATGTAGATGATTTTGCACCACGACTGTCATTTTTCTGGGCAATCGGGATGAATCATTTTATGGAAATTGCTAAAATGAGGGCTGCAAGATATATCTGGGCGACTCTTTTAAAGCAGTTTAATCCTCAGAATCCAAAATCTTTAGCCTTAAGAACCCATTCGCAAACTTCCGGATGGTCTCTGACGGAGCAGGAACCCTTCAACAATATTACAAGAACAGCTATTGAAGCACTATCTTCAGCATTAGGCGGAACGCAATCCCTGCATACCAATGCACTGGATGAGGCTATTGCTCTTCCTACGGATTATTCCGCAAAAATTGCCAGAAATACACAGATCATCCTTCAGCAGGAAAGCGGAATTTGTGATGTGGTAGATCCGATGGGAGGAAGTAATCTTGTAGAAAGCCTTACTCAGCAGATGATAGAGGAAGCGATGAGGTATATTGATGAGGTAGAGCAGGAGGGAGGAATGACCAAAGCTATTGAAGCCGGAATTCCTAAAATGAGAATTGAAGAAGCTGCCGCAAAAAAACAAGCCAAGATTGATAGCGGGGAAGAATTTATTATTGGAGTCAACTCATTCAAAACCTCACTGAAACAGGATGGAATAGAGATCCTGGATATTGATAATACAGAAGTTCGCAGAAAGCAGATCGAAAGATTGAATACCATCAAAGCAGAAAGAAATGCTGAAGATGTTGAACAGGTTTTAAATGAGATCCGTGAAAGCGCTAAGACAGGCAAAGGAAACCTGTTGGCTTTATGTATCAAAGCCGCAAAAAGAAGAGTTACCCTTGGCGAAATGAGTGATGCCATGGAAGAGACCTTTGGAAGATATAAAGCAAACATTAAAACAATCTCTGGAGTATATGCTATGAACGCCGGTAAAAATGAATACTTTGAAAAAGCCCTTAATCTTACTCAGAAGTTTGAAGAAGAAGAAGGACGCCGTCCGAGAATTATGGTTGCCAAAATGGGGCAGGACGGGCATGACAGAGGAGCAAAAGTGGTGGCTACGGCATTTGCAGACATGGGATTTGACGTTGATGTGGCGCCATTGTTCCAGACTCCGGAAGAAGTGGCAAAACAGGCCATTGAAAACGATATCCATATACTGGGAGTATCTTCACTGGCTGCAGGACACAAAACATTGGTACCACAGGTTGTAGAAGAGTTGTCAAAATTGGGAGCAGATGATGTGACCATTGTGGTAGGAGGAGTAATTCCGCAACAGGATTATGAGTTCCTGTATGCTAATGGAGCTGACTTTATCTTTGGGCCGGGAACAAACCTTCCCAAATGTGCCGTGGAAATCTTAGAAAGACTATTGGCAAAAATCTGAATGATAAATCAAGAATAAACAAAAGGCTGTTTCTCAACATGGAAAACAGCCTTTTTATTTTATTTTTTTATTGGATTGATATGACCGTCATCCATAATCTGATAATAAGTATCCGTTGTTTTTTGAGGATTTCCGTCAAGCTTTTGTTCTGTAGTTACAGTAATCTTCCCACCCTTACTGATTTTATAGCTGCTGAATTCTTCGATTTTATCATCCTTTCCCGGATCAAACCAAAGTCCTTCCACATAAAGTTCTCCGATTATTTTGTTATTCAATACCGTAAGAAGATAATACCGGTAGTCAAAATCACCACAATCCATAGGAACCAGAACCAGTTCAATATTTTTATACCGAGTTAAAGGAAAATATCTGAACATGGGATTTCCGCAGCTGTATTGCTCTGATCCTTCTATGAGAAAATCTGTTTCCAAAAACTTCATATCCACTTGCGGAAGACTCTCAACAGGTAAACTGTAGAGACCTTTTTTTAAAGAGGACTCCATTTCTACAGGCTCATCTTTACGTTTTCTCCATTCCTCTATAGAAAGAGTCTCACCGGACACAGGTTCTGCAATCTTTAGAGCATTACACTGGTCACTTGAAGCATAAAAAATATGATAGGTTTCAAATCGGTCAGGACCATTATAACCGGCAGAAAAAGAGTATTCCCAGACATTTTTCACCCTTGTACTGTCTACCAAAAAAGCAATTCCGCTTTTTCCATGGGTTACTGAATCCAAAAATTTAGCCTGAGTCTTCATTTCATCTAACTCCAGAATCTTTTTCATAAAATGAGACGAATTGCAGGCGGTATCGGTTGTTTTTACTTCTTCTTTTTTTACAGGATTTTCCTTCTTACATGCAACAAAAAGCAAGGGAAGCAAGCCTAATAAAA